>OFOU01000004.1_pt1 | contig 245021 bp, 227 predicted proteins | sample 1542061 | NCBI WGS metagenome assembly OFOU01 (sample SAMN04209239, study PRJEB22552) | human gut metagenome | biome: gut; material: feces | host: Homo sapiens | place: USA: Oklahoma
CAGCCATTGGTGTATTAGTGGATCGTCATGATAGGAAGAAGATAATGATTGGTGCCGATTTAATTATCGCAGCAGCTGGTGCAGTGCTTGCTATTGTTGCATTCTGTATGGAGCTACCTGTCTGGATGATTATGATAGTATTGTTTATCCGTAGCATTGGAACAGCTTTTCATACCCCAGCACTCAATTCGGTTACACCACTTTTAGTACCAGAAGAGCAGCTAACGAAATGCGCAGGCTATAGTCAGTCTTTGCAGTCTATAAGCTATATTGTTAGTCCGGCAGTTGCAGCACTCTTATACTCCGTTTGGGATTTAAATGCTATTATTGCCATCGACGTATTGGGTGCTGTGATTGCATCTATTACGGTAGCAATTGTACGTATACCTAAGCTGGGTAATCAAGTGCAAAGTTTAGAACCAAATTTCATAAGGGAGATGAAAGAAGGAGTTGTGGTTCTGAGACAAAACAAAGGATTGTTTGCCTTATTACTCTTAGGAACACTATATACTTTTGTTTATATGCCAATCAATGCACTATTTCCTTTAATAAGCATGGAACACTTTAATGGAACGCCTGTGCATATTTCTATTACGGAAATTTCCTTTGCATTTGGGATGCTAGCAGGAGGCTTATTATTAGGAAGATTAGGGGGCTTCGAAAAGCATGTATTACTAATAACAAGTTCATTTTTTATAATGGGGACCAGTTTAGCCGTTTCGGGAATACTTCCTCCAAATGGATTTGTAATATTCGTAGTTTGCTGTGCAATAATGGGGCTTTCGGTGCCATTTTATAGCGGTGTGCAAACAGCTCTTTTTCAGGAGAAAATTAAGCCTGAATATTTAGGACGTGTATTTTCTTTGATCGGAAGTATCATGTCACTTGCTATGCCAATTGGGTTAATTCTTTCTGGATTCTTTGCTGATAAAATCGGTGTAAATCATTGGTTTTTACTATCAGGTATTTTAATTATTGGCATTGCTATAGTTTGCCAAATGATAACTGAGGTTAGAAAATTAGATTTAAAATAAACAATATTGGAGGAATATTTATGTATCTTATTTTCATGTAACTCTTCCTGCTAAAATCGCAGGGTTTTCCCTGCATACAAGCAAATGAAAGCATGCGATTATAGACAGGAGGAAATGTTATGGAATTAATATTAAAAGCAAAAGACATTCGTGTGGAATTCAAAGGACGCGATGTTTTAGATATAAATGAATTAGAAGTATATGATTATGACCGTATTGGTTTAGTAGGAGCAAATGGTGCTGGAAAAAGCACTTTACTCAGGGTACTTTTAGGAGAATTAACTCCCCCAGGATGTAAAATGAATCGTCTGGGTGAACTTGCCTATATTCCCCAGTTGGACGAAGTAACTCTGCAGGAGGAAAAAGATTTTGCACTTGTAGGCAAGCTAGGTGTTGAGCAATTAAATATACAGACTATGAGCGGTGGTGAAGAAACAAGGCTTAAAATAGCACAGGCCTTATCGGCACAGGTTCATGGTATTTTAGCGGATGAACCTACGAGCCATTTAGACCGTGAAGGAATTGATTTTCTAATAGGACAGCTAAAATATTTTACAGGTGCACTGTTAGTTATTAGCCATGACCGCTATTTTCTTGATGAAATAGTAGATAAAATATGGGAACTGAAAGATGGCAAAATCACTGAGTATTGGGGAAACTATTCTGATTATCTTCGTCAGAAAGAGGAAGAACGTAAGAGCCAAGCTGCAGAATACGAACAATTTATTGCGGAACGTGCCCGATTGGAAAGGGCTGCGGAGGAAAAGCGAAAACAGGCTCGTAAAATAGAACAGAAGGCAAAAGGTTCTTCAAAGAAAAAAAGTACTGAAGACGGAGGGCGTTTAGCTCATCAAAAATCAATAGGAAGTAAGGAAAAAAAGATGTATAATGCTGCTAAAACCCTAGAGCACAGGATTGCGGCCTTAGGAAAAGTAGAAGCTCCGGAAGGCATTCGCAGAATTCGTTTCAGGCAAAGTAAAGCATTGGAGCTCCATAATCCATACCCTATAGTCGGTGCAGAAATTAATAAAGTATTTGGGGATAAGGCTCTGTTTGAAAATGCATCTTTTCAAATTCCGTTAGGAGCAAAAGTGGCGTTAACTGGTGGTAATGGAATCGGAAAAACAACTTTAATCCAAATGATCTTAAACCATGAAGAAGGAATTTCTATTTCGCCTAAGGCAAAAATAGGTTACTTTGCACAGAATGGTTACAAGTACAACAGTAATCAGAATGTTATGGAGTTTATGCAGAAGGATTGTGACTACAATATATCAGAAATTCGTTCAGTGCTAGCATCTATGGGGTTCAAACAGAACGATATTGGAAAAAGTTTATCTGTTTTAAGCGGTGGAGAAATTATAAAATTGTTGCTTGCTAAAATGCTCATGGGTAGATATAACATCCTAATAATGGATGAACCCAGTAACTTCCTTGACATACCAAGTTTAGAGGCTTTGGAAATACTAATGAAGGAGTACACCGGAACTATCGTGTTTATCACCCACGATAAACGATTACTCGAAAATGTAGCAGATGTAGTTTATGAAATTAGAGATAAGAAAATAAATCTGAAACATTAAATTTAAGGTAGTCGCTGGTCAGTATAGTCTGTTCTGGTTGGCGACTCCATTGTTAAAGAGTATAAAGACTTTAGATTTTATGAATATTAAAAATAGGAACAGTCAATTGAACTGCTCCTATTTTTCTGCTAAATATATTGTAGTTTTCTTATATGTATAATGATAGATTAGCGGATTCTCATCTACGGTACTTACTTCAAATATGAAGAAGTGATCGCGGTTATCTCTGGACTTTTCCTTATTGAGGACAAAGTAATTCTTACGTGAAGTCGCCATTGTTTTTAGGATATCATCAGTTAGGAAGGTCAATGGAATATTCATGTTAGAGTAGCGGTAGAAGTCACGTTCAAAATCTTGGTAGCTCTCGCTATAATAGTCCATTTGTAGGTGATTACGCTGAAACTCAAGCTGATTCATAGAGCACCTCCTCGACAAGTTCAATACTAATAATGTCTTTTAATTTCAAATTGATGTGACCTGTTGTAGTTTTTATCAAAATGAAATCTTTGGTCAGACTTGGTATTGTTCCAGTGTAGGAAACACGCTTGTTTTTTTCAATCACTTGAATGCGTGTGCGTAGCTGCCCGGCGTATACTTGACTGAGGAGTAATAATTTCTTCTCTAGTGATAAGTCAGACATGTACGTTACTTTGTTTGTATCATCAGAGAGTGCTGATGCATGTTCAGATAGGAAAAAGCCCATCCATTTTTGCATCTTTGTATCCTGGTACTCTCTTGCTGATTGAAATGGTAAATATGAACGGTCAATCATATCAAATCCTTTCTATGCAGAGGCAAGGGTATTTTTATCAAATTGAATCGTAAAACCTTGAATTCCCCCACCTGTGTAACATTCTTTAAAGCGATTGATTACCTCAGTATAGATTATCACAGATGAGCTTGTTGGCTTAATGCTAAATGTAAATTCCAATGGTAATCGGTTTTCAGATTTAGCATGTACTAGTCGTATCGATATTTCAGTTGTTTTGAGTTTTCTCTGACGAAGTTTTGAAGTTGCTGTTTCAACGATTCCATGTAAAAATCTTTCAAGCATTTCAATATCATTACATCCTTTGCTACGGATTTCTGAAAATTGTACTGTATTTTTTTCTTGTTTCATTTTAATCCCTCCAATCCACCCGCGGAATGACCACCGATAAGTTTACTGCGTTCAATATTTCTGGAACCTTCAGTTAGGACGGTTCCTTTTTGTATGGCTAAAAAACCAAACTGTTCTCTGACAACATCAATAGCTGTCTGAAGTCTATTATCTTTTTCAATTTGTTCTACATCATCAAAGAGTGATAGTAGAGTATAGCTTTCATCTACGAAGCCACTATAAGATACACCAATTTGTCTCACTGCACCAGAGGTGTATTTTTTCGGAATAATACAAGTACATGACTCACCATTGTTTTGGGGAGATTTGCGGGTTCAATTTTATTCTGAGCATTTATAGATTTTTTCATCTCAGTCCTAGAATAGCCAATATGAATAGAAACGACAGTAGTCAATACTAGGGCTACTGTTCCGTTCCACAGTATCATTTAAAAATCATTTTCACACCCTTTCGTCTATTAGTATAGAAGAAAGCTCTCAGCACATGTGGAGTGTATAGCGTTGATACAAAGAGTCAAATCATGAAAAATCCTTCATTTGAAATGATTGTATAAACAGTTGGAATTTAAGGAGAGAAAAATGATTTTAGAAACGGAAAGATTGATTCTTCGCCCATGGGAAGAAAAAGACGCCAATGATTTATTTCAATATGCCAGTAATCCCGAGGTGGGTCCGATTGCAGGTTGGCCAGTACATACAAGCGTTGAAAATAGTAGGGAGATTATAAAAAGTTATCTTTCAGCACCTGAGACATACGCCATTGTTTTAAAAGAAACGATGCAGCCAGTGGGTAGCATAGGACTGATGATTGGCTCTGCAAGTGATAAAGGGATTCCGGATACTGAGGCGGAGATTGGTTACTGGATAGGAGTTCCCTATTGGGGTCAAGGCCTGATACCAGAAGCAGTTCGTGAGATGATGAGACATGGATTTGATGACCTGAATCTGGAGAAATTATGGTGCGGTTATTTTGACGGCAATACAAAGTCACGGAGGGTTCAGGAAAAATGTGGGTTCCGTTATCATCATACAAAAGAGAACGTTCCGTGTGCATTGGAAGGTGTTCTTCGTACAGAACATATAACCTGTCTCTCAAAGGAAGAGTGGATTTCGTTTAAGTAAATCACTGTTTGTGCGAGGTAATACCTTTTAACGATTACCTTATGATATTGTTAAAACCTTTATAGACATGTTTCCACATACAGACAGCTTCACTTGATAGACTCAGCGATCAGTCGTTTCATGTCGAGGCAGTATCACTGCTTGTAAGATCTGAAAAATAAATTTGTGTAGCGCTCGCTGTAAAGTTTAAATGGAGGGTTATCGATGGTTATATTGGAATTTTATCAAGGTGATTATCAAAAGGATTTAGTCACGTTTGACTCTTTAGAAGAGGGGAGAGCGTTTGTAGCTCAAATCCCTGGGTATACTTTAGAAACAGAAGATGGGTTTGAAGTGGAGTATGTGAACCCAAAATACTTGTCGGATTATATGGAAATTGTCTTTAATGGAAATATTGTCCCTTTATCTAGATTTTTGTTTAATTCTGAAGAAAATGTGGACATTATTTGGAAAGAAATTTCGAATCTATCCGTTAAAAACGATAAAGTGATCGAAGGATATTCAAAAATCGACGCGTATGTCGTTAACAACGATGAAGTGAAAGCCTATGTCGAAGCAAGAGAAGCGAACTATCGCAAGGCAAAAGACTTCTTAGAACGCTGTGGATATGAAGCCGACAGAAGCTTTTTCGGAAGCGAAGACGGCGAAGCGATTCTCTACAGAAAACGTGGCGCTGAAGATTGGCACTTCTTGTGTCACTTAGACCCGCTGTTTGTAGAGATTGAAGATGTAGAAGGATATGTCAAAGAAGAGATTCAACCGTTAAACTAAAGAACGTTGCGAAGGCGTGGCGTGAGTTATATTTAAAAAGACTTCTATTTTGCTAGATGGTGGAATTAAGGAGAAATTTATGACCTTAAAACAAATTAAATTTAATCCTTTTAAACACTGGGAAATCATCAGCAACTTGTATAAGCAGTCCTTCACAAAGGAGGAGCGAATTCCCTTTTTTGGACTCTGGCTCTTATCATTGAGAAAAACGACTTTACATTGTGCCCTTGTCTCATTCGTGAATTAGGTAGGCGTTGACTTTGCTGTTATGAGACAAACAGGGCAACTAGTTCCATTCGACTATCAGGATATCTTTGACTCTTTTTCTTTTGGACTCGGAGATGTATCGATTCGTCCTATAAATCAATAGAATATACCTTACCAAAATTGTACTGAACTGAAATTGTTATCTAATTGAGTAAAGAACAAAAATTTTGTTCTATAATATAGATATTTTCTAGTACAACATGTGGAGACGGTATCACTGCTTGTACGAGCCTAGAAAATATGTAGAGGGAAAAGCCTTGATTGCAGGGCTTTTTATTGTAAGTCATTTTTATTTTTAGTTGAATACTTTTTCTTTTATATGTTAGAATGTATATACAAAATGTATTTACAAAAGGAGTTTTTAGTATGGCAAAGACACAAGCGGTAAATTTTCGAGCAGATTCGGTATTTTACCAAAAAACGAAAGACATCTTAGCAGACGAAAAAATTACGGTATCAGATGTTCTCAATGCAGCACTTAGAAAAATTGCCAATAGGACAGTTGATGCAAGAGAATTTGTTTCTAGTGATGTGCAGGATACGCAGTATCAAGTGGCTTTTGAGGATTTAAAGAAGGAAATTTTAATCGGGCATCAGGAAATTGCGCAAGGTAAAGTCACTTCTGTAGCAGATGTGAGAAAGGAATTTGGTCTTGACTAAGTTGAAACGCTATCAGGTTTTTCTTGCGGATCGAGCTAAGCAGGATATACGAGAAATTCACGACTATATCGTTATGAATTTTTATAGCCAACAATCTGCGGATGGGAAAGTCGATTTGATATTGACTGCTCTTGAAACCTTAGAAATATTTCCAGAAGCATGTCCACTTGTGTCTAGTAGAGGTTACGGTGAAATGACTGACGATGGGAAAACCTATCGTTATATGCCAATAGAGAACTATCTCGCATTTTATTATATTGAGAATCATACAGTATTTGTTGCTCGTATTCTAAGTGCAAAACAAGATTGGGTGAAGATTTTCTATAAGTAGATTTAAGAGTCGGATGGACATAGACTTTCAAGACAAGTATGGTATTGGCAATATGAGACATTTGGAAGGGTATCAAATATGAAATTTCATGAATTTGGTGATAAAAATTTGCCTCCCATTTTATTGATACACGGTGGCGGAAGTTCATGGTGGAATTATCTTAGACAAGCTCGTCTCCTGTCTCATAATTACCATGTCATTTTACCAACACTCAATGGTCATGGTGAAGAATACAAACTTGATTATGTTTCTACTGAAGATTCTGCTTTGGAGATTCTAGACTATATCAAATCAAACTGTGGTGGGAAATTGTTTGCGATTGGTGGTGTTTCACTTGGTGGTCAAATTTCCATGGAGCTTTTGTCTTTAGACAGTGAAATTGCTGAGAAGGCCATCATAGATGGAAGCCTCTGTATTCCTCAACCAAGGTTAGCTAAAATCAGCATCTTTCTAGTGTCTCTATTTGGTAAACTGATGTTCAATAAATTCTCTTGCAAACTTCAGTTAAGCATGATGAACAAACTCTATCCTAAACTGGCTTATCCAGAGGAAATAAAAGCTTATTATTTGGAGGATCTGCCAAGGACGCTTGTCAAAACAATGGTGACCATTTACAAAAACTATATGGGGCGTTACAAGCTGAAGGATACGATTTCTGCTAGCAAAGCTCAGGTTTTGTATATCTATGGTGAAAAAGAATTAAACTGTGTGAAAGTATCGGCGAAATTATTTCAGCAGCTACATCCAAATACGATTTTGTATGAAGTAAAGGGCTATAATCACGGCTATTTATCAGCTTACCTGCCTCAAGAGTGGGTTGATTTGGTGATACCATTTTTAAAGAGTGATTCATTTATAGTAAACTGAACCAAAAATAGTACATAATCTTCAACACGTTATAAAAACCTTGAAATCAGTATGTTTCAAGGTTTTAAGTACTCTTACGGATAGCATTGGGAACATCTAACTTTCTTGAGGAGTAAAGTTTGTTTCTCAATATAGTAATCGTTAAATTGTGTCAAAGCGTTATATGATATGATAATTCCAAATAGTCCTTTGGGCTTTTTATGGCATTGTGATATTCTCTAAGAATACGAGATTGCTTCAATAATTTACAAAGTTATGTGGATTTCTCATAGCTTTTTTACTTTCTTCCTTGACAATTGAGCAAGTGTTCAACTATAATGATAATAGTTGAGTGGTTGTTCAACTGAATCATCGATTATTGAGGTATGAGATGTAATTTTTCTTCTCTATCACCAGTAATGCAAGCTTTATTAGCTGGCTTATTCAACTGGTTTTGTACCCTTATCGGTGCTAGTTTGGTCTTTTTTGTCAAAACCATTCATCAAAAATTCATGGATATGATGATGGGCTTGGCAGCGGGCATTATGACGGCAGCGGCAGTCTGGCCTTTGCTTGTCCCTTCTTTGGACTATAGCCAGTCAATAGCTGCGAACAGATTTTACTGGTTGACGACGGCTGTTGGTTCTATTGTCGGGGGCTTATTTATCCGCTTTATTAATTATTTGGTTCCCGACCTGCATTTGAATCATCAGATGAGTGATAAGGAAGGGATTTTGAATCCCAAAAGACCCTTATCAAAGACCATGCTGCTTTATCTGGTGGTAGTGTTTCATAATATACTAGAGGGCTTAGCAGTTGGTGTGGCATTTGCTAGTGTGGCAAATCTCGCAACTAGACTTTCCTTTACGTGAATGAGTGCCCTTGGATTGGCCTTGGGAATTGGCATCCAAAATATTCGAGAAGGCTCTGCCTTGTCCTTGCCACTACGGGTAGAAGGGCGAAGTAGGAAATCAGCTTTCTACTATGGCGCCATGTCAGCGATTGTTGAGTCGATTGCAGCTGTTTTAGGGGCCTATGCTGTTATGTCTATGACCCAGCTACTACCTTATGCTCTCTTATTTGCGGCGGGAGCCATGATTTATGTTGCAGTGGAAGAACTTGTGCCAGGTGCTCAAGAGCACAAGAATACCGATATTGCGACAGGTGGGGTTATGGCCGGATTTCTAATCATGATGTTACTTGATACAACTTTAGTATAGGAGGAATAGAAAATATGTCACAGTGTTTAACAGCTTGTAATCCAGATTTAATTCAAGGGGTCCATGAGACGGAGTTTGATACCGTTACATTGCTAAATATGTCCAATTTTTTTAAGGCGATTTCTGACCCAACTCGTTTGCGGATTTTACAAGCAGTACGGCAAAATCCAATTTGTGTCGGAGACTTAGCGATTGCGTTACAGATGACCAAGTCTGCTATTTCTCACCAACTACGCTATCTGAGGGACTGCCAATTGGTCAAGGGGGAGAAAAAAGGAAGGATGACCTATTATGAACTTGCGGACGATCATGTCGCAGCAGTCTTGTCTTTGACACTGAAACATTTGAAAGAGGAAAAACATGAAGAAAGAGTATGAACTTCGAGGAATTGACTGTGGCAATTGTGCTGCTAAGATTGAACGTGCTGTCAATCAATTGGAGCAGGTAGAATCTGCCACTGTCAATCTGATAGCTCAAAAGCTGATTTTGGAAACAAAAAGCGAAGATGGGATAGATAAGGAAATTATTGACTTGGTGGATGCTATTGAACCTGGAATCGAAGTTATCAGTGAGAAAAAGGAAGAGGCACTTCCAGAAAAACGAGATTGGGCGAAAGAGCTGCTACTTGCTGTTATGATTCTATTTGCCTTCGGCTTTTTCCTGCCAGAGGAGTATTTCTGGATTCGTCTGGTCTATTATCTGACCCTATATATCATTATCGGCCATAAGGTTCTTATCAAGATGGTTCAAAATATTCAACGTGGTAATCTTTTTGATGAAAACTTTTTGATGAGTATCGCGACCTTAGGAGCCTTTCTCTTGGGAGAATTTCCAGAGGCAGTAGCCGTCATGCTTTTTTATCAGATTGGGGAGTATTTCCAAGATAAGGCCACCTCTCAATCTCGTCAGTCCATTGCACGATTGATGGATATTCGGTCGGATAAGGCTTGGAGACTAGAGGGGGGAGAAACCGTTCAAGTAGACCCTGAAACAGTAAGGGTTGCGGACCATATTTTAGTTAAGCCTGGGGAGAAGGTGCCCCTAGATGGTCTGGTCAGAGAAGGTCGTTCTATTCTGGATACGTCAGCCTTGACAGGAGAATCACTGCCTAGGGAAATTGGCGTTGGTGAGGACATTACAAGTGGTGTGATCAATTTGACTAGTCCATTGGTAATTGAAGTGAGTAAGACTTTTTCGCAATCAACGGTCAACAAAATTTTGGAATTAGTTGAAAATGCAAGCAATAAAAAAGCGGAGACGGAACGGATGATCACACGTTTTTCGCGTGTGTATACACCAGTGGTTGTCGGAATCGCTTTTCTGCTTGCAAGCCTGCCTCCCTTGCTTGGTTTAGGGGAGTGGTCGACTTGGCTTTATCGGGCACTTACCTTTTTAGTCATTTCTTGCCCTTGTGCTCTTGCGGTTTCGGTACCAATGAGTTTCTTTGGCGGGCTAGGGGGAGCATCTAAATTAGGTGTCTTAGTGAAAGGTGGGAATTATTTAGAGGCTCTTGCCAAGTTGGATACGGTCGTATTTGATAAGACGGGGACAATTACAAAAGGTATCTTTGCGGTGGATACCGTTGTCAACGCAGAAGGTGTCGAGGATGATATTCTGTACCTCGCTGCCCATCTGGAAAGCTATTCCAATCATCCAATCGCAAACTCTATTCGAACAGCCTATGGACAGGAAGTGGACGAGAATAGGGTGAGTCAGATTACCGAGCTACCAGGGCAGGGCATGTCCGGTAGGGTAGATGGCAGACAGCTCTATCTTGGGAATGCTAGATTAATGGAAGTTCAAGGGATTGCTTATCCAGCTATTGACAGCACAGGAACAGTTCTCTATTTGGCAGAGGACAGTCATTTTCTAGGCTATTTCCTTATCACAGACCAAGTGAAGGAGACGAGCATCGAGGCCTTGAAGGATTTACAGGCAGTCGGAATTAAAAAGACGGTTCTCCTTTCAGGCGATCGTCAGGCAGTGGTTGATGAATTTGCACAGCAATTTGCCTTTAATGATGCATTTGGAGATTGCTTGCCTCAGGATAAGGTGAGTACATTTGAGGAAATTCTGACTCAGTCTCAGCAGGCTGTTGCCTTTGTTGGAGATGGGGTGAATGATGCACCGGTTCTTGCTAGGGCAGATGTTGGTATTGCTATGGGAGGGCTAGGTTCGGACGCAGCCATTGAATCAGCAGATGTTGTACTGATGGATGATGACCTTGGAAAACTTCCTCAAGTCATTCGACTGGCAAAAAAGACAGTCAGAATAGCCCAACAAAACATGACCTTGGCTATTGTAGTTAAACTAATTTTCTTGGTTCTAAGTGGATTGGGAATTTCTAATATGTGGGAGGCCATCTTTGCAGATGTTGGTGTAACGCTACTAGCAGTATGGAATGCATTGAGGGTCTTGAGGATAGATACCTCCACTTTGTCAAAGTAAGTGAACTGATGTTAGTATGATTTTATGGACACGTTTTGGTAGAATAGTATCTAACCAAAGGAGATGTCCAAATGAGCCAAAAATATACCAAAGAGTTCAAGGAAACTAGTGTTCAATTACATGAAGCAGGACACGTGGAGTGTGTAGCTTTGCTTCTACGAGCTGATTAAACAAGGATTTAGCAAGTGAAAGTCCTAAAGTAAGGAGTCTAAACATGAAATTCCATGAATTTGGGGATAAGAATTTGCCTTCTATCTTACTGATACATGGTGGTGGCAGTTCTTGGTGGAATTATCTTCGTCAAGCACGAATCTTGTCAGAAGAATACCGTGTTATTCTACCCACTTTGAATGGCCACGGCGAGGAATATCAACTTGATTATGTTTCTACTGAAGATTCTGCTTTGGAGATTCTAGACTATATCAAATCAAACTGTGGTGGGAAATTGTTTGCGATTGGTGGTGTTTCACTTGGTGGTCAAATTTCCATGGAGCTTTTGTCTTTAGACAGTGAAATTGCTGAGAAGGCCATCATAGATGGAAGCCTCTGTATTCCTCAACCAAGGTTAGCTAAAATCAGCATCTTTCTAGTGTCTCTATTTGGTAAATTGATGTTCAATAAATTCTCTTGTAAACTTCAGTTAAGCTTAATGAATAAATTCTATCCCCAATTAGCTTACCCAGACGAGATAAAAAATTTTTATATGGAGGATATGCCAAGGACGCCTATCAAAACATTAGTGACCATCTCTTCAACTTATATGGGGCATTATAAGTTGAAGAGTAGGATTTCTAAAAGTAAGGCGCAGGTTCTCTATATTTATGGTGAAAAAGAATTGAAATGTGTTAAGGAGTCAGCTAGGTTATTTGAGCAGCTGCATCCCAACACTATCTTGTTTGAGGCAAAAGGATATAATCACGGCTATTTATCAGCCTACCTACCTCAAGAGTGGATTGACTTGGTTGTTCCATTTTTGGAGAATAACGATTGATTATACTTTATTAATTTAGAAAGCAGAGTTTCATGGAAGTCAAAAAATATACTCCCCTCAATTCCTTAAAAAAGATAGCAGATAACCTATGGATTGTGGATGGGGAAGAAGTACTGATGGATTTCAAATTCTTCAAAGTGCCTTTTTCAACTAGAATGACAGTTATCCGTCTACAGAATGGTGGTCTTTGGGTGCATTCACCGACTAAGCCTAATGACAATTTACTTTTTGAAATCAAGCAATTAGGTGAGGTAAAACACCTTATTGCCCCCAATGTCTTACATTATAGTTATATAGATGAATGGCATCAACTATTTCCTGAAGCAAAAGTTTGGCTAGCTAGTGGTGTTCAAAAGCGTGCAAGAAAATCGGGAATGAGTTTGGATTATGGTCAGGAATTAAGCAAGGCCAATTGGAACGAAGAAATTTGTTTTACAACATTTGAGGGAAGTTTTTATGTAAAAGAGGTTGTTTTTTTCCATAATGAAAGTTCAACTCTGGTTTTAACGGATCTTATTGAAAACATAGAAACTGAGAAATTATCGCTTTTTGAAAAGCTACTTTTTAAAATAGGTGATAATCACCATCCAAATGGTAAAACACCAAGAGATTTAAGAATGACTTTCTTATTTGGTAAAAAACAAGCTCTGAAGAGCTATCACAAAATAAAGAAATGGGAACCTAAGAATATTATTATTTCTCATGGACCGTGTATGATTGGACAAGCAAAAGAGATGTTAAACCAAGCGTTCTTTTGGCTAGAGAAATAGGGTTATGTGGTTAAGGGAACTTGTCGAAAGACAAATACGAATACTTCGACCTTTGTATTTAAAAGTTGCATTCATTCGCTACACAAAAAATCACCCCACAAGCTACAACTTGTGGGGCATTTTCTTTTATTAGTTTTTCACTTACAAAATTACGTCTGTTTTTTCAACTTTGTAAAGGGCAATTCCCATGATTATGGTCAAGACAAGAAGAATTAAAACAGCAGGGGTCCAAGAGTTAAAGAGTTGTTTGCTTGAACCGAACAAGACTGGACCAAGGGCTGCAAAGATATAGCCTCCGGTTTGGGCTAAACCTGATAGTTGGGCTGTTTTTTCAGGCGTGCTAGCCTTCATTGAAAAGGAAACCATCATGTAAGGGAATAGGACACTAGCAGAACTTCCGATTAAGAGGTTAAGGACCAACCAATACACAAAGCTGTCTGTATTGACTAGAAGCATAGCCACTCCGATAAGTCCTGCTAGGACGGTAGTCACTAGCATCAAATGGCGGTTGCGATCAGAAAGTTTCGTGATTAGGCTAGGAACAATCATAGAGAATGGAATACTCGTCAGTGTGAAAACGGAAGCTAGAATTCCGGCATTGGCTTCGCCGACACCGGCTTGTGTAGCCATGGTTGGAAGCCAAGTGATAGTGGTATAGAAGAAGAGTGACTGTAATCCACCGAAAATCATGATGGCCCAGACTTTGCCACTCTTATACCAACTGCCTGAATTTTCGCTGGTAGAAGTATCTTGTTCTAAGTAATGATTGTGACGGACATTAGGGAGCCAAATCACAAGAGCTAGGGCACAGACCGCTGTCAATACCCAGACCAAGCCTTGCCATGAGGTTGCCTTAGTGATTGGAACGGCAACTGATGAAGCTACGGCTGTGGATAATCCCATGGCTGTAATGTAGAGTGTGGTTAAGAATCCTAACTGATTTGGCTCGTTAGCCTGAATTAGGCTTGGGAGAAGGACGTTGATAAAGGCAATTCCAGCTCCGACTAACAGCGTTCCCACATAAAGAAGAGGGAGATTAAGGGTACGCAAAGCAGAACCAAGTGTCATCACAATTAAAACACCGAGGAAGAGTCTTTCTATACCAAAGCGTTTGGCCCAGCTAGCCGCAAAAGGTGAGAATATCGCAAAGGTCAAGAGAGGGAGACTTGTCAAGAGACCGAGAGAACTGACCTCAACGCCTAGACCAGAAGCAATGTCTGATAAGACCGTAGACAAGGTTGTGAACGGGGCCCGCAAAACGATCCCTAGAAGAAGGATTCCAGGGATTAGAAAATGTGAATGTTTCTGTTTCATAAAGCGTCTCCATGTTTAATAAGGGTATTTTAATTTTTAAGAATATGACACTAATGCGTCACTTCCATCTTACCATAAATGAAGGGGGTGATGAAAGCGATTACGTTGGATTGTCAAGAAAGAATTTTTAGTTTTATAATCCTATTCTGCTGATTATCAAATAGCATAATCTGATTTTTAAAAGACCGAACATGTAGTCCAGCCTCTTTTCAATGTCGTCTTAAATTTCATACCCCATAAGGAGTCCGCCTTCTTCAGCATAAAAGCTACAGAGTCCAGAAGTAGGAAGGACTTCGATGCTTGCTTGGGCAAATTTTTCACGAACCAATTCAGAGAATTGCTCGATAAATTTTTCATTGTTGCGGTGGGCAATCGTAATGTGGCCTCCAGCATAACCAGCCTTGAGGAGTTCATCAAAGGCAGCTTTGATGGCTTTCTTTTGACCTCTGGCTTTTTGAAGCAATTCAAGAGTACCTGTCTTACTAGCTTCACCGACCATACGGATATTGAGGAGTCCAACAACGGTGCCAACTAGTTTACTTAGACGACCATTCTTCACCAAATTATCAACTTTGGCTAAAACAAAGAGCAACTTAGTCTTGGCTTGATAAGCTGTGATGCCATCAACGACTTGATCAAAATCAAGGCCTTCAGCGACTAAGTGATTGAGTTTACGAACGATAAGGTCGACCTCGCCACCAGCTGACAGGCTATCAATCACGTGAATCTTAGTATCAGGATGCTCTTCCAGATAAATTTTCTTAGCGATTTCAGCACTATTGTAGCTACCAGAAAGGGTTCCAGTAATCGTCACGACGACGATATTGTCCGCTCCTTCAAAGGATTTCATATAATCATCAGGACTCGGACAGGCAGACTTAGAAGCAGTCGTAGTCGCATACATTTCCTCCATCATTTGATCAATATTGAGTTGGGCATCATCCCTGTAAATGGTCTCGCCCACTTGGATAGTCAAAGGAACACTGACAAACTCCGTATCTGGTGCCAGATTGTCCAAAGAACGGTAGTCACAGCCTGAATCCGCAATAATTTTCCATTTCATAGGTTACACCTCATATCTGCATAATGTACATTGACAAGTTATTTGTCTTCTTTTACAATTTTATCATGAAGTGCATTGCTATCAAAGCAGATCTCATCAGGTGTGACAGATAGAAAGTGAATGTTATGGCAGAAAGAAAAATCTCAGAGAAATCTTTGGAAAATCTCAAACGATTTAACCAAGAAAACAAAGCAATTACACGAGAATCCATCGAAATTTCTCTCCTGCAATTGTTGGAGAAAAAAGACTTTAAAAAGATTACCATATCGGAACTTGTTGAACGTGCGGGTGTATCCCGTGCTGCCTTTTATCGCAATTATGGTTCTAAGGAAGAGATTTTGAAGTCTATTTTTGAGTCTAGCATTGCAAAGATTACTAAGTCCTTGGACGGCTATAATCTCAAGACTGATCTCTATCAGGTCTGGGTTTATCTCCTTAAGGAAGTCAAAAAAGAAGCCAAAATCATCAGTCTTGCCATTGATTATAATTTTGAGCAGGTATTGACCAAGGCAGTTTATGATTTTTTGGAAAAACGAAATGGTAGCTCATCAAATGGTGCCGGTAGTTACCTCAATTCCTTTTGGAGCTCGGCTATTGTTTCAGTGATTTCCAAATGGGTCAAGGATGGCATGAAGACCCCAGCGGAAAAGATTGCCAAACTTGGTCTCCCGCTTTTTCCACAAAAGAAGAAGTAGTAATCGCCTACTACTACAACTAATCGGAGGTTCAGTATGCCAATATATGAATTTTGTGCAGAGAATGTCACTAACTTAGAAAAAGCCTTTAAGGCTGGTGCTCAACGCGTGGAGTTGTGTGATAATCTGGCTGTTGGAGGCACGACACCTTCTTATGGTGTCATAAAGGCAGCTGTTGAGTTGGCCAAGGATTATCAGGCTAAAGTGATTGTGATGATTCGTCCACGAGGAGGCGACTTTGTCTATAGCCAGCAGGAATTGGCTATCATGCTAGAAGATATCAAGTGTGCGAGTGACTTGGGTGTTGACGGCTTTGCACTGGGTGCTCTGACTTCAGAAAATCAACTCGATACAGAAGCTCTAAAGACCTTGCTGGATGCCAGTCGAGGCTTAGAGGTCACCATGCATATGGCCTTTGACCAGATTCCTAAAGCAGATCAGCCTAGTGCAATCCAGTGGCTTAAGGACCACGGTGTGACGCGTCTGCTCACCCGTGCCGGTACTCCCGAGACTGCTCTAGACTTGCGCTTGAAACGTTATGCAGACTTGGTTGGGCTAGCAGAAGGTCAGTTGGAGATTTTGGCAGGTGGTGGTATCTCCTTGGATAATCGTGACCAATTTCTTGCCATACCTGGTCTTGAGCAAGTTCATGGAACACGTATCGTCTTTTAGATTTACAATGGAACCAGCTTCTTGGCTCGGTTCCTTTTGATTTTTGTGCAATGGGAGGCACTTTGCTTTTCTAGGCATTCTTTGGTAAGCTATTACTATAGCATTAAAAAAATTGGGGGATGTATGTTAGATAATTTGTTAAAAAAGAATCCTGTCTTGGGTGTCATTATTTATCCGTTATTAGGGTTAGGGGCTATTTGGCTTGGTCACTATTACTCACAGAGTCTTTCACTATTGGAAAAAACGGGTGGTCAGCTTAAGGTTAATACTTTTGTTTACATTGCCTATCAATTAGGTGGGATCAAACTCGTCATGGGTTTCTTTATTCTTTTAGCGCTTTTCTTTTTCTATCTGGGCTATACTTACTTTAAAAAACTTGGCAATACTCAGAAATAAGGACCAAGTTTATACACTAACTGCGGCTACTTGCTTGCAGTTTTTTCTTTTCTACAAGTCAACTAGAATCCCCAATTTATGCTACAATGAAACTATTACGCTTCAAAAAGGAGATGAGATGAAAGCAGAAGAATGGTTAACCTATTTTATAAAGATTTATGGACGTCGCCCAAAGATGCCAGAGGTCGACGAGGCGATACAAAATGGTAGTCTCTTGGCCAATCGAGCAGAAGTAGAGAGCTTATTGTTAGCATCTAAGAAGAGCTTTTGGCAAACCTTAAGTCAGTATGTTGTGACTCATAAGGTCGCAGCGTCAGTTCTTGCAGTTTCTTGTATGACGCTTCTTGGTGGTGGTGCCATTTTTGCTTGGCATTCCCTTCATTCACAAGCTCAACAAACGTCATCCCTTGCGGTCTCTTCGTCAAGCAGTCAGACTGGTCAAACGTCTTCCTCAAACAAGTCTAAACAATCGAGTTCCAGAGTTTCTGAGTCGTCTTCAAACTCTAGTTCTCAAAGTCAGAATGCCTCATCAGAAGCTAAAACGCCTGCCATGGATGTGGATGCTATTCGAAATGGTGATTTTTCAAGCATCGAAGGTGACTGGGTTTCTGACGGTGGTCATGTTGTGACCATTACCAAGTCAGGGCTCACAAAGTCTGAAGAGACAGGAAGTACTGATGGCAAGACTGTCGTTAAAGATTTCAACGGTCAGCCTATGTTTTATTTTGCGGACAATGGTCCAGGGCATGGGGTCAATCCTTTTGTGCCTGTGCCATCCAATCAAGCAGCACCGTCTCCGGACAATTCTGTCAAAGACACAGACCGTTTGGTTCAAATTCCAGAGTCTGCTGGGCCAGGGGTGGTTTACACGTCTTATTACAGAGTGAAAAGCAAGAGCCAGTCCAGCCAGACTAGCCCAACCAATACGACAGCCCTTTGGAATAGTGACAAGGCTGCCAAGCTCGCAAGTTACATGGTGGAGTTTGGGCACAAGATGAATCAAGAAAGTTATAGAAGGCTAACACCTAACGGAAGTGATGATTTCTTTGGTGCCATGTCTTTTGCTAAAAATAACCGCATTATTGTAGGTGAAAAGACTGAACAAAATGCCCCAATGACCAACCAACAAAAGGTAGACGTTGCCTTTTCTGACGATGGTACAGGGACAGCCGACTATATCATTGTAGACAGCTACGGGTATTCAGGTTCTGCCATGATTCTCTACCATTTCACCATCCATAAAGGTCAACCGGTGGTCCTAGTTTCCATGCAAAATCAGGGGAATCCTGAAAACATGTATTACATGTACCCTACCAATAATAAGGACATCCAAGAAGCCTTTGCCAATATTGTGAATGACAAGTGATGGTTTGAGGGGGTTGAAAGAAAAATTTTACATCTTAAAAATACAATATAAGTGAACAAAAGATTTTCTATGTTCCAAATCTGTTTATTTACTATTTAACTATGCAGAATGATTCTCTATATAAAAAAGCCAGTCTATCGTCTAGACTGGCTTTTCCTATTATAAAATAACTTAGTTATTCATCTTTTCGCTTTTCTGTCATCAGAGCTAATGGAGTACATATCAATACAATAATTGCTCCTACAATAAATACATTATCAAATGCCCTGCTTAACTGCTCATTTTTTTCTTTAACAATGACTTTAAGAGCAGATGCTAATTCATCCTTTTGAGCTAATAATTTAATCGCTGTACCAACTTTAGCTTGTCCTCCAGATATAGTTTTCAAACTAGTTGATAACTGTGGGACACTTGAACTAACAGTTTCAACTCCATTGATTAATAACTGATTTGCATCATAAATCTTTCTATAATTACTCCCCTTTTTAGGTTCTGGAAGATTATCTGTTTTTTGAGCAGCTATTTTGATTGCCTCAACCATATTACTTTGTTTGGTTGAAATACTATTATTTTTCTTAGTCGTATCGAAAGTTTTTGAAATTTCCTTCTTAGCAACTTTTTTTACGTCTGTTGATAAAACCCGTTTTTCAATTTGGTTATACGCTGTTTCCTTAATTTGTGTTTTAGCAATATTGACATTACTATTTAAAATGGTAACGAGGAGAGCCATACCAATGGCTTGCCCAATATATCTAGAAGCATTAACGATACCTGACCCAATTCCAGCCTTATTAACTGGTAAATATTTTACAGATGACGTTAATGCCATTGCCATAAATCCTAGTCCTAAACCAATAATTACATTACAACAAACAATGAGGCTTTGTGAGGTATTATACTCAATAAGACTAAGCATAAATAATCCACCTGCTGTAATAACCAAACCGATACTAATGAGCAATCTTGCACTAATTTTTTGGTACATCTTAGTTGCTAACGGCATACCTACTACGATAGCTAAAGAGGTAGGAATAATAAGATATGCCGAATGCAAAGCAGAATAGTTACGAACATTTTGCAAGAAATAGTTTAAGATCAATGAAGGTACGATAATCGCAAATCCAAAAATCATATAAATAAGACTTGAAGATGTAAATGTACTTTCCTTGAATAAATTTAAGTCAATGATAGGTGATTTTACTCTTCCTTCGGTTAAACAAAGAAAAAATAGGCCTACAACACTAATAATAAAACTAGCTATGATGGTTTGTGATGCCCAACCATACTCGTGACCTTCTAATAAACCAAATATAAGTCCACCTAAAGTACAAGTAAGAAAAATAATACCTAGCCAGTCCATATTCTTTGAAATTTTTAAATCATATGATTCTTTTGTCCCTACTAGAATCATCAAGAATGCAAAGATAGCGATTGGAACATTAATACCAAAAATCCAATGATATGTTGTCCAATGGACAATTAAACCACCAATTACTGGTCCCCCCGCTGCAGCTAAGGCACTGAAGGTCCCCATAATAGCAGTAATACGGCTGGTATTCTCTTTCCCAAGTAGTTCAATTCCCATGGGGAGAACAATTGGAGTTAATATGGCACCTCCAATTCCTTGGAAGAACCGAAAAATAATTAAGAGTAATAAAGAATCAGCCACCATACATGAGAATGAGAAGATGCCAAATATGACTACACCAATTAGCATAACCAATTTTCTACCGTAGATATCAGCGAGTTTTGAAACAGTAATAATAAATACAGACATTGCTAAAACATAGATTGTTGCTACCCAACTTGTATCAGTCAATCCTGTATGTAAGTCTTCCATAATATTTGGTAGGGCGATATTAACAATCGTGGCATCTAAAGCTCCCATAAAGAGTGCTAAAACTAGACCTATAAATCCTAGAATTTTTCTTGATTTTGTCATTAAATTCTATTCCCTTCATTAATTATTTTGTTAAATGATTAATGATGCATCAATTATCTTCGCGAACATAAAACAGTCTTTTTTAACTTTTATAATTCACATAAAAAGAATATAATAATACCCATATATTGACCATGACAACATCAAACAATATGTTTAATTAAGGAAAAAATGACAAAGAAAAGAAAGACTAATAGCGTTACTAACCTCAAGTCTGCTTTGATAGACCTCCTACTTGAAATGGAGTACTCAAAAATAACCATTGGAAATATAACTCAGAGAGCAAATGTTAGTAGGGGAACATTTTATCAACATTTTCTTGATAAGGATGATTTAGCATACTCTATCGGAACAGAGACGATGCAAAGATTTTGGAAGATTTTAGCTCAAGGAAATTTAGATAAAGAGGACATGCTTTTAAAGGCTCTACTATTAATAAAAAATGACTATAAACATTTTAAAGCAATTTCAAAAGCACCTCACGTTCAATTTAAAGATAAGGTTCAACAACTTATTTGTGATCTTATAAATAACAACCCAGCTATTAGAGAAAAGATCAAGAAAAAGACGAAGATTTCAGATGAAATTGTGATAAAAGCCTTCTCTACATCTTTTGAAACCATTATCTCATCCTGGATTGATAATGATTTATCGGAAAGTCCCGAAAAAGTTGTAGATAATATCATTAAAATTGAACAGCTATTTTGGAAATAATAAAAAATATAGAAAAAATGATAAAAATCCGTAGTCTTCAAACGGTGTGAGCCTATACTGAGACTTTACGCCGTGATAAAAACGCCTGAAGAATTGGTATTTCAGGCGTTCGGAATTTTTGAGACTCTAGGCTCAAAAATTAGCCATGGAACTTCGAAGAAGTTCGCTGGCGTCCGCTATCACCTAAGGAAAGTCTCAAGTAAAAGCCTTTATCTTCAATCTAAAGCCTTGGCAACAAGGCTTTTTCTTGTGGAAAAGTATTCTGAGAATAAGTAGCTGTCAAAATCTGGTATAATGAAGCCAAGGAGGCGCCTATGAAAACTTTGAAAAAACAGACGCTAATTCTTTTATTTATCTCTAGCCTGCTACTCGTCGGTTTAGCAGTTTTTTCACATATCCACAAAAAGGAGGAAAAACCAAGCTACTCCAACCTTAATAGCAAGGCCAGTCTTAATGAGGTACGTTCCATTCTCTCGAAACATTTGAACGAGGAGAGTGTGGATAACTTTATCAATCTGGTTAGGGATTACAATGATACCGTGGGTACTGTTGGACTTTCTGGGAGTTTTGCGCCATTTACCAAAACAGACTATGATGTGGAAAAAATCAGTAGCCTGTGGACAGCCAAGCATGGTGACTTTATCGGTACCAACTGCCGTATCAACACCTACACGCTACTGAAAGGCAAAATCAAGATTCCTCAAGTCAAAAGTGATACTGAGCTCCTTTTCCAAGACAAGGACGCCATTGACAAGGGCAAGCTCTTTGATGCCAAGGATCAGGAAAATTTTGAAATTCTCTTTTCAAGGGTCAAGACTGAAGCTACCCAAGATGTCAAGGTTCACGCCAAGCATATGGAGGATTACTACAAACAGTTCACCTTTGATGACAAGGCACGCATGCTGTCGGTTGTTGTCCACGATAATCTGGATGGAGATTCCCTTTTTGTCGGTCACGTCGGCGTCCTAGTTCCTACGGCGGATGGCTACTTATTTGTTGAAAAGTTGACCTTCGAAGAGCCCTACCAAGCCATAAAATTTGCCAGCAAAAAAGATTGCTACAAGTATCTGACAACCAAGTACAAGGACTATACTGGACCAGGCCTAGCCAAACCCTTTATCATGGATAATGACAAATGGGTGGATATGGACTAGCTTAACGTGAAGCGGAAGTTTTAATAGGGAAGAAAAAGGAAGCAAGATATGAAAAGAAAACAAGCCTTGTTGCTTTATCTAGCAGGGACCCTTGGACAAATCTTATTAGTTAGTCTCCTTGTTTGGCTTCTAAGAGCAGGAGGAGTTAGGGTTGATTATGGGACTCCAATAGGCCTCTTTACCCTTATGTTAGGTGGCTTGTCCTCAGCCATTTGGGGAGCAATTATTAGCATCCGCTATCATCACTCCAGTTTTAAACAGCTTGTCAGAGATTTTTTCCAAGTCAAACAAGCTCCTCTTAACTATCTCTTAGTCCTCATTTTTATAGGTTTGGATTTTTTACCACAGGTCTTTAGTGGGGAAATGATTATTCCAACTTGGTATCTCCCCATAATTTTATTTGTAAAAGCCCTCGTCTTTGGTGGTATAGAAGAAATCGGTTGGCGTTATTTTTTCCAGCCTACTTTGCAAGAAAAGTTGACCTATCTAGCGTCTACGCTGTGTACCTTTGTAGCCTGGTCACTATGGCATTTACTCTATTTTTACATTGATGGGTCTATGGCCACGGTTTATTTGCTACCATTTTTGCTAGGCTTATTAAGCAATTGTTTCATCTTATCCGCTATTTATACAAAGACCAGAAGCCTTTGGCTTTGTGTGATGACACATGCGTTGATCAATGCTTTATCGCAACTGTCATCAGTTGAGAACATTTGGTTATCCCTTGTGATTAAGGTGTTGATAATTCTTCTTGCCATGAGAATTGCTAGTAGCAGTTTGGAGAAGGTTAAATCCTAAGAGTAGTTAAGTGACTGCTCTTTTTTCTATGTAATACTCAAATGACCTTGCCCTTCTTTTTGAGGCATGTTATACTAGAAAATGTATTGTCAAAATTTTCTGACATTACAGGTGGAAAGGAGGTGCTAATGCCTTTTAAAAAAACAAAACACCTTGTTTTTTCCCGCTACCTAAGCCTGCTCTGTTTGCTTCTGCTTTTGCTAGTAGCATCAGTTTTTATAGCAGTCTCTTTAGGGGCGGTCACTATAGATATAGGTGATACCTATGGTGTCATCTTCAGTAAATTGGGGCTTCCGATGGTCAGTCATAACATAGCCAAACCACTTGAAGCTATTATCTGGAATATGCGAGTTCCTAGGGTTATCCTGGGGTTAATAGTTGGTGCAGGCCTTTCCATGTCTGGGAGTGTCATGCAGTCAACCGTCAATAATCCTATTGCAGAGCCCTATATATTAGGAATCTCGGCGGGTGCAACTTTTGGAGCAACCTTTGCCATCATTTTAGGCCTTAAAACTGTAGTAGGCTTGGGTGCCTTTGTGGGTGCTATCTTAGCGACGGTTCTTGTACTAATTATTGCCTCTATGCAGGGGAGAGTGACCACATCTGGCTTGATTTTATCTGGAACGGTTGTTAATGCCCTCTTTATTGCCTTTGCCAATTTTATAATCTCTATTGGAGCGACAGCGGACAGTGTTATGACCATTAAGTTTTGGACTATGGGTTCATTGACAGGAACATCTTGGTCAGATTTGATGCTTCCAGCAGTAGTGGTTGGTTTGGCCTTTCTCTTTTTCTCAACTCAGTATCGTGTCTTCAATGCCATGATGATGGGCGATGAAACAGCTTTGACTTTAGGGATTCCACTTAAACTCTATTGGTATTTTTATATCGCCATCGTTGCAGTCATAACGGCCGTCTTGGTTGCTAGTTGTGGAATTATCGGCTTTGTGGGCTTGATTACCCCTCATATTGCCAGAAGTTTAGTCGGGACTAATTATCGTAAGCTTTTTCCAGTAGCAACTCTCCTAGGTTCCTTATTTGTGGTTTGGGCAGATGTCTTGGCTAGAATCCTCGTTAAAAATGCGGAGTTACCTATCGGTATCTTTACAGCCTTGGTTGGCGCACCTTTCTTTATTTATATTGTGACTAAAAATCGTAGGAAGGTGGTTTAGACTTATGGATGTAAAGTGTAAGGATATTCATTATTCGATTGGAGAGAAAAAAATCCTAAATGGAGTCTCCCTAAAGGTCGAAGGCGGACAATTCCAGACCATACTAGGACCAAATGGGAGTGGGAAATCAACCTTGCTCAAAACCATTTACCGCCAGTTGAAACCAGATAGCGGTCAGATTTTACTTGATGGAAAAAGCCTAGATCAGATAAGCCTAAAGGAAACTGCAAAAGAAATGGCCGTTGTGACACAGTTTAACACCCTTCAATTTGATTGCACGGTGGAAGAAATTGTCATGCTTGGCCGAACGCCCCATCTTTCCTTTCTACAAAAAGAATCGGAGCAGGACCACTTGCTCGTCCAGGATGCCCTAGACAAGGTTGGCATGTCTGAAAAGAAGACACGCTATTATTCGTCCTTATCAGGTGGCGAAAAACAAAGAGTTATCCTAGCGCGTGCTTTGGCTCAGGAACCCAAACTCCTCTTATTGGATGAGCCTACCAACCATTTGGATATTAAGTATCAGTTGGAGATGTTGGCCTTGGTCAAGGAACTCGGCATTAATGTTCTCGCAGTTCTCCACGATATTCAATTGGCCTGTCGTTTTTCAGATTATATTTACTTAATGAAAGGGGGTGAGATTGTTGCCCAAGGTGTCCCAAGGGATGCCGTAACCCCACAATCCTTGCAGGCGGTTTATGATGTTCAGAGTCGTATTACTTGGACGGATGACCAGCAGGCAATGATTCAGTATTTATAAGCCTAGGAAAGGGAGGCCTTATGAACAAGAAAACTTTTGGTATCGCATTAATCGCTGCAGCAGTCCTCACATTGACAGCATGCAGTTCTACATATAAAAACAGCACATCATCGTCATCAGCAGCAAAAGAAACGGTGAAAAAGACTAACTCAGAAACCCAGTATCCTTTGACCGTCAAAACTTATGACGATCAAGGAACTGAGATAGATCAAGACTTCGAAAAGGCACCAGAAAAGGTTATCACAAACAACCTTTCATCAACGGAAATCTTGATTGAGCTTGGTTTAAAAGACAAGATTGTCGGTATGCTTAACCCTGACAATGAAGTAACCGATAAATATAAGGAAGACATTGCCTCAATCCCACATATCGGTGATAAGAAGACCATCTCTCAAGAAGCCATCTTGGCTTACGGACCTGATGCCCTTATTGGTCGTAACATGATGTTCTCAGACAAATCAATGGGAACCATCAGCACGTGGAACAGCAACGACATTCCCGTCTATACGCAAAAAGCTTCTGTTTCAACAACCAAACAAGATTTGAATAATATCATCGAAGATGTTAAAAATATTGGTGACATTTTCAACGTTCAAGACAAGGCAGACAAGTATGCAGGACAACTCCAAAAGCGTATCGACGCCGTTAAAAAGAAAAACAAGTCTTCTGACAAAGACTTGAAGAAGGCTTTGATCATGTGTGCCTACAACGATGAGACCTTTGGAACTTACAAATCTGCCCTTCAAGAAAGTATGCTTAATCAGCTTGGCTATACCAATGTTGCGACAGGAACATCAGATTTGACTCTGGAAAATCTCGTGTCTATGGAACCAGAATTGATTATCTATGTAACTAGTGACCGTAATAAGGCCATGGACAAGGATGCTACAGACAAGATGGAAAAGAACGCTGTTCTTGAAAATGTACCAGCCGTTAAAAACAAGAAAATCATGACTATTTCTTATGATGAGCTTATGGATTACGGTCCATCTGTGATTGATTCTCTTGAGAAGGTTAATGACTTTGTTAATAAATAAAGACTTTGTCTGCCATGGCATTCGAGTGACGATTGCCCTTCCTGAGTCTTATGATGCTACTAAGACTTATCCAGCTGTTTTTCTGAACGATGGACAACTGGATTATCTGGGAAAACTAGCGGATTCCGTTATCCTGGTAGGCCTTGAGCCCAAGAATCGCTTGGATGATTTTACACCTTGGTATGCTCAGGCTTTGAGACCTGGAAGTCCTGATTTTGGTGGCAAGCTAGCCAGCTATCATGACCATCTATTTGGCCATATTTTAAATAGCATCCAAGAGGAGTTTCGATTGGATGACAGTTGTATGGCTTACGGAGGCTACTCGCTAGGTGGACTGGCTGCTATCCACAGTCTTTATAGCAGTGATAAGATGCCTTTTATCTTTTCCATTTGTGGATCCTTCTGGTATCCAGATTTTGTAGATTACTGCCAATCCCATCAGCTTCTTAATAAGTCTTGCTCGGTCTATTTACGTAACGGTTTGACCGAAGGGGCTAATCATAAGAATAGACTGGCCAAGGCTCCTAGCTTTGCCAAAGAAGTACATGAATGCATCAAAAAACAGTGCTTGTCCACTTATTCAGCATTTGACCCCTACGGTCACCATGACCATCTCCAAGAAAGATATGATGCTTTTTCGGACTGGTTGATTGAAGAGTGGAAACTCTGAAATGCTGCTATTGGTGATTGAGTAGGAAAGAGAGAAGAAAAGTAGTGAAGAAAATTCCGACGATGGAATCTCTTCACTACTTTTTGTTATGCTCGAAAACTACCATCACAGTTGATGCTTCCGAAAAGTTTTTAGACATGAATCAAAAAACGTCTTAACTCCGTATATTCAAAGTAATTTACTTACCTTTGACTTATATCCTAACTTCAAAAAGGACAAGACTATTATTGTTGCTGATGCAGTAACTTATATCATTTAAAACTTTTTTGTTGGAGAAGTAGAAGGGAAAAAACTATACTTTGGTGCCTGTGAACACTTCGATATGGTTCCCTAGTATTTTTATATCTACTGGAAGATTATCTGATTTGTCTCCATCAACATCTGACTCTAACTCAACCTCTGAAGAAATCCTAATATTACGCGCTTTGATATATTCGATATTATCGTTACCTACTAGATCCCCTTTTAACAAATCTGGGATAGTCGATAATTTAGAAATGATGGATGCATCTTTTAAAATCAAGATATTTCCATATCCATCTGTATTATCATCAAATAGTTTTTTGTCTGCATAGTAATTAGATAGAAGAACTAAGACCTGACTAGCTTCACCTTCATAATTGCCATTTTCGCTTTCAATACGAACATTAAATACATCGTCTTCCACAACAGACTTCATCGTATTGATTGCATATGCAAAGATACCGTACTTTGTTTTATCTTCAATATCAACGTTATGAATAGCTTCTGGTAAAGATCCAACACTAAAAATATAGCCAAAATAATTTTGATTAGCTTTTCCAACATCAATGGTTTTAGTAAAATTGAAATCAAGTTCTTCAATCGCTTGATCAATACTTTGGTTGATTTCTAATAGCTTAGTGATTAAATTACCAGTTCCACCAGGAATAATCCCAAGTTTTGGGATGTGATTTTTTTCAGCAATCCCTGAAATAACCTCATTTACAGTACCGTCTCCACCAAAAACAATTACTGCATCATATTTTTCTTTAGAGGCTTTTTCAGCAAATTGAGTTGCATCTTTGGCTTTTTGCGTAATCTTAGTTTCAACATAATCAAAATACTCTTTAGCCTTATTCTCCAAGCTCTCTTTATAATTTAATGCTGTTTCTCCTCCAGAAGTTGGATTAATAATTATCATTACTTTTTTCATTGCTATTTTCTCCTATGGACTACTAGTGACAATACTTTTCAACGGTTTCTTATGCTTATCAAATTAATATCTCACATTACTTGTTGTTATTTGGGGATTCTTTTTACTTATCCTTTTCTATTTGTTGAAGATCATCATCGTTTTTATATTGAATGATGTAATCGACTAATTCTTTTTCAGTTAATCTATCATTTGTTAATTGTGAAACCTCAATCGAGATATTTTTCAAACCATATTCATTTTGTTTGTTAATGATACTTTGTAACTCAGCTTCTGAAAGATATTTACCTGAAATGGTTAGCTTTAGTGTATTGTTTTCTTTACTATATTTCTTTTTCAAAATAGTATGGTTTTCAAATTGATCAGATAGATAATTATTGATAGACTCATTGATTAGCGTATCTCGAACTAAGGTAGTTGCAGAAGCTAAACTTGGAATAATGAGAACAAGCGAGACTAGAATTAATATTTTTCGCATTTTCGAGGCTTTACGATTATGTTTAACATAAGGATTATTAACCATCATCACATTAGTGCCAATATATGTAGCAATCATAATAAAACTGCAGTTAATGGAGAACAAATATGACGCCCCTATCATATACTCAAGATTTCCTGTGGCAACAGAATACCCCACGGTACAAACGGGTGGCATAAGAGCAGTTGCAATGGCGACACCAGGAACAATGTTATTAGCTTCTTTCTTTCGTGCTCCAATAATGCCGGCTAATCCACCGACGAATGCTATTACAACGTCCCAAATTGTGGGCGAAGTTCTAGCAATAATTTCCGTACTTGCATAAGAAATGGGCGAAATTAAAAAATAAAGTGTAGAGGCTAAGAGGCTTACTGCAACTTGAATAAAAAGAACTTTAAACGATTTTTTGAGAAGTTTTGTATCTAATATTGCTAACGCAAAACCTACTCCAAGGATAGGTGTCATCAATGGAGAAATCAACATTGCCCCTATAATTGTTGGAATAGAATTCATATTCAAACCAATAGATGCAATCAATATCGCACACAATAAAGTGGTTAAGTCACTTTTTGATAAATCTAAATCCTCATAGATTTTGTCCCTAAATTCTATTAGAGAATAAAGTTTACCATCCTTCAAAACTTTTTCCATAACAGTACTCCCTCTTTGTTAGTATAGTCACTTTTTAAGAAGTTACTCAATACTGTTTGACCTCTTCTGAAAGGAAAGAATATCTTGAGGGAACAACTTTTTAAGCTCACTCTTTGATGACGTATCTAAATCATTGGCCATTATTATTGTAACTTCTTTACCTGGGTGTGTTTTATATTCTACTTTCAATTTGTAATCAATTCACTACTCCATATTAATTTTAAACTCCTACTGAAAGTGATGTAGTGTTTGGTGTATTATTTATACTATTTTGTTAGATACTTACTATTTAAAGAAAAATGTGTAAGGGTTTACATGTCTCAATTATACATTTTATTTTTACTTTCGTCACTCGAACATCTTAGGGCTATTTTCTTTTGTCGCTAAAATGCTAATCAATCAATCAATCATATGAATGTAGCAGTTTAATCAAACTTTTTATTCATAAATCAATCCATTTAGAGGAAGCCCTAATAATAGTAGAAGCCTGTGTAGATTTTTAACAAAAAATGAGATAAGTGAAATTGTAAAACTATGCAAGCGATTGCAAAGACCAATAATGGTTTTCATGTCTATTTTTGTGTAAGCGCAAACATTTTCATTGACTTATCAATTTGATTAACTTATACTGTTATTAACAGGTATATACTAACATTAATCTTATGATTGTTAAGATTAATATAAAAAATGTTTTAGCTAAAATGTAACTCTTTAGATGGTTTGATTTTCCAAACAATCTAACTTTCCTCTATTTAGAAAGGGGGAGACATTATGCTTTGGGCTATTATTGTCGGAGGCTTTATAGGTTTTATTGCTGGTGGAATCACTAAAAAGGGAGGTTCCATGGGAATAATTGCCAATATCTTTGCAGGTTTAATTGGTTCATCTGTTGGACAGTCACTCTTCGGTTCTTGGGGACCTAGACTAGCTGGAATGGCCTTAGTTCCATCAATTTTAGGGGCAGTTATTGTTGTTGCAGTAGTATCATTTTTCTTAGGGAAAAAAGAATAATTTTCAATATTTCGACAGGAAGACTCCAATCAACTAGCAAACTTAGTGCCGATAAATTAAAAAAGTGGTAAACATGGACTAGCTAATGGTTTATCAGCAAATAAAGATAACGTTAGTGAGGGTGTTCAAGCTGTTTATGACTCGACTTCAACACAAAAGCTATAATTTAACTTATCTTTTTATACTCAAAAATTTGAATGTATTGTTTAAGAGCGTTCATATTTAAAAATCTTTATGTCCAAAGGAGGATAATATTATGTCAGTAGAAGAAAAACTTAACCAAGCTAAAGGCGCTATTAAAGAAGGTTTCGGAAAAGTAACTGGTGATAAAAAAACAGAAAAAGAGGGTGCTGCTGAAAAAGCAGTCTCAAAAGTGAAAGAAGTTGCCGAAGATGCCAAAGATGCTGTTGAAGGAGCTATCGAAGGTGTGAAAAATATGATTAAAAAGGACGATAAATAATTAAATAGTCAATTGATTTTTCACATAAAAGTTACAAAAGCTACTCTACAAAAAAATAGAGTTGTCATATTCTACTCCTAATTACTCACTTATAAGATTACTTTCAAAATAACTACAAATCGATATTCTTATAATATTATTCAGTTGAAAAATTAACTTTCTTTAGATTAATTCAAATTCCTTTTTAACTCCATATACATATTCTTTCTAATAGTAAAAGCACTCTAATTTCTATAGTTTTATCCAAGCTATAGACGCTAGAGTGTTTTTTATAACATTTTGAAGAATTATTTAATGATTAGGGGAGATTTATATTTATCTAGTGTCTATAAAAATCAGCAAAGTATAAGTGCTAACATCATCCCGATTAGAGAATGGCAAACGTTTGCATTGCTTGTGAATGTTTTCACCACCAAAACATCACATTTTCAGTGAATTACTTGATTTTCATAAGTATTAGTTTTATAATTAAAGCATAGAAAGCGCTTTCAAAAATATCCCCGAGTTTTTGTCCTACTTGAAGTGGTTCGGCTAACAGCCTACTTCCATTCTAGAAAGGAGTATTGTTTTGAGTCAATGTGATATTCTCATTATAGGGGCAGGTCCTGGTGGTTATGTTGCTGCTGAAGAAGCTGCCCGTTTAGGTAAAAAGGTAACTGTCATTGAGAAAAACTCCATAGGTGGCACCTGTTTGAACGTTGGCTGTATCCCATCCAAAGCCTATCTTGAACATGCTCATTGGCTATTAGCTGCTAAAGAAGCCTCTCAGTATGGAGTAACAGTTTTAAATGATAATCTTGATTTTCAAAAACTTGTTGCTCGCAAAGATCAAGTCGTAGCAACACTACAGTCTGGTATTCAATCAAGTTTTAAACAATTAGGGATCACCTATATTGAAGGTGAGGCAGCTTATATTTCTGGTAAAACCTTCCAAGTTAATGGTGAAAGAGTCTCAGGTAAGTCTGTTATTTTGGCGACGGGGAGTCATCCATTTATTCCTCCTATTCCTGGTATTAACGATGTTGACTACTTGACAACGGATAACTTTTTCAACTTAAAGGAACTTCCTCAACGTTTGATTATCATTGGTGGAGGTATTATTTCCGTTGAGTTAGCTTTTGCCATGGCTCCACTTGGTGTGGATGTGACAGTGATAGAGGTTGCACCAACAATTTTAGCAACTGAAGATGACGAAGCACGTTCCATTATTAGAGAAAAGATGGAACAACTTGGAATTACCATTCTGGAGGGAGTTAGCATAGATAGGGTTAGAGAAAATGCTGTAATTTTAGCAGATGGCAAGTCCTACTCTTATGATAACTTACTTGTAGCAACAGGGCGTAAGCCAAATATTGAGTTAGCCCAAATGATGGGCTTGGAGCTGACCGAAAAAGGCTTTATTAAGGTAGATAGTTATTACGAGTCATCTCAAACAGGTGTTTATGCGATTGGGGATTTGATTCCTGGATATATGTTGGCTCATGTTGCTAGTAGCGAGGGAATCAAAGCTGTTCGAGCCATTTGTCGTCAGGCTGAGGAACCAGTTGATAATTCAAGTGTTCCACGGTCGCTCTTTACAACGCCAGAGATTGCTTCCTTTGGCTTGTCAGAAGAGGAGGCGGTACAACAAGGATATGATATATCAGTTGGTCAACTTCCTTATGTTTATAATGGTCGAGCCATTGCGTCTAATTCAGCAAAAGGTTTTGTTAAAATTGTCTCCGAAAAACGCTATCACCTACTATTAGGTGCCGTTATCGTTGGTCCACATGCAACTGATATTCTACAATCCTTGATTGTCTTGAAAGATGCTGAAGGAACACTTGATCAGCTTGATAAGACAATTTTTGCACATCCAACAATTTCTGAGTTGGTTCAGGAAGTTGCAAGACTGATTTTAAGGTCCTAAGGTCGATGGATAGGTTTAGCACAGCCATTCTCATTTTTCAATCTATATATCTGTCAATAATATTTGTTTTTTATAAAGCTCTCTATAGAAGGAGGAAACAATATGACACATTATCAAGAATTGCCACAAGCCCTAATGAAAGAAAAACATCAGGGACAAACCTTAACCAAGGAAGAAGTTAAGGTTCAAACTGCCCATGATCTTGGTGTGGAAAATGTTTCAAAAGAAGAGGCTAAATCCATGTATAAGACTATGTGGGATATTCGAAATTTTGAAGAAAATGCACGACATTTCTTTTCAATCGGTCAAATTCCAGGATTTGTTCACCTTTACTCAGGTGAGGAAGCTATTGCGACTGGGGTATGTGCTAACTTGACTGATAAAGACTACATTACTAGCACACATCGAGGACATGGACACTGTGTGGCTAAAGGTGGAGACCTTAAAAAAATGATGGCTGAAATCTTTGGTAAGTCTACTGGGCTTGGTAAAGGTAAGGGTGGCTCTATGCATATCGCTGACTTGGATAAAGGAATCCTTGGTGCTAATGGTATGGTAGGCGGAGGCTTTGGTCTTGCGACTGGTGCTGCTATGCGCAACAAATATCTAAAGACTGATGATGTTGCTGTATGTTTCTTTGGTGATGGTGCTGCCAATGAAGGTAATTTTCATGAGTGCTTAAACATGGCCTCTATTTGGAATCTACCTGTGGTATTTGTAAATGAAAACAACCTTTTTGCAGAATCAACACCACAATGGTATTCATCAGGTTCTCCAACAATTGCTGAACGTGCACAAGCTTACAATATGCCTGGAGTTCGCGTTAATGGTAAGGACTTATTTGCTGTTTATCAAGTGGCTAAAGAGGCCATTGAACGTGCACGTCGTGGAGATGGTCCAACGTTAATTGAAGCTATTACTTATCGTAACCATGGCCATTTCGAAGGAGATGAGCAAAAATACAAAGCACCAGATGGAATCGAAAAAGAATGGGCAGATGTGGATGCCTTGGAAGTATTTCGTGACCTAGTAACTGAAAAGGGTATCCTTAGCCAAGATGAATTGGATGAGATTGTTGCCCAATCACAAAAAGATGTTGAAGATGCAATCCACTTTGCTCAAGAGAGCCCAATTCCAAAAGAAGAAGCTCTCTACGAAGACGTATTTGCAGACTGATTGAGGAGGATTCATAATGACTAGAGAAACATTATTTATGAAAGCCATCAATGAAGGGCTCGATCAAGCCATGGAAAGAGACGAGCGAGTTGTTCTCCTAGGAGAGGATATCGCAGGTGGTGTTAATGTTGAACACTTAGAAAATAATAACGAGGATGCCTGGGGCGGTGTCATGGGTATCACACGAGGATTGATGCCGAAATATGGCAGGGAACGTGTTATTGATACTCCGATTTCTGAGCACGGCTATTTATCAGCTTCGGTGGGGATGGCGCTTACGGGACTAAGACCTGTACCAGAGTTGATGTTTAATGATTTTATTGGATTCTGTTTTGATGCCCTATTAGGACAGGCATCTAAGATGCGTTACATGTTTGGCGGTAAAGCTAAAGTTCCGATGGTTGTTCGTACTATGCACGGGGCAGGTGCTTCAGCTGCTGCGCAACACTCTGGATCCTATTACGGTTTATTTGGATCGATCCCTGGTATTAAGGTGGTCGTTCCTGCTACCCCTTATGATGCCAAAGGATTACTCCTAGCATCAATAGAGGATGATAATGTTGTTATTTTTTCTGAGGACAAAACCCTCTATGGCTTAAAAGGGGAAGTGCCAGAAGAATACTATACTGTACCAATTGGTAAGGCTGCCGTTCGTAGAGAAGGTAAGGATTTAACAATTGTGACAATTGGTAAGATGTTGTACGTAGCCTATGAGGTCGCCGACCGCTTGGCAAAAGACAACATTTCTGTAGAAGTGATTGATCTTCGTACAGTTGCTCCATGGGATGAAGAAACAGTGTTAAATTCCGTGAAGAAAACTGGTCGTTTAATTATTGTGGATGAGGCCAATCCACATAACAATACTGCAACTGATATTGCATCTGTAGTTTCAGATAAAGCTTTTGATTATCTTGATGGACCAGTGAAATGTGTTTGTGCTCCAAATACTCCTGTTCCATTTGCGACAAACTTAGAACAAGCCTATATCCCTGATGCGGATAAGGTTTTGAAAGTAGCTGATGAATTGATTCAGGACTTGAAAGGATAGGAGGGCGCTTATGGCAACAGAAATTTTAATGCCCAAGCTCGGCCTAACCATGACTGAAGGACTCATTCAAAAGTGGTTGGTCCAAGTTGGTGATACAGTAACAAGTGGTCAGCCTTTATTGGAAATTAGTTCTGAAAAATTGACTAGTGAAGTCGAATCCCCTGCTTCTGGGGTTGTTCTAGACATTGTGCATGGTGAAGGTGTTACAGTTAAATGTAAGGAAGTCGTTGGATGGGTTGGTCAGGAAGGAGAGGATGTAGGAACCCAAGAGGCTCCTGCACAAGAGGAAGCTCCAACTGAAGTCGCTAAAGATTCAACACCGTCTAGTCCTAAATCTACTACAGCACCTATAGCTCGTACTGGTGGGGAACGCATTTTCATTACACCAGTGGCTCGTAAGATGGCTGCTGAGAAAGGCTATGATATCTCTCTTATTAAGGGGACAGGTGGAAATGGTCGTATTACAAGACGTGATGTAGAAGCTTACCAACCAAGTCTTGTTGTTGATAAGGTCGTTGAACCTCTACCACAAGATATGACCTCAGGTCAATACGGTGAGGGACTCCAAGGCATGCGTAAGATTATTGCCGAACGTATGATGAACAGTCTTCATTCTTCTGCTCAAGTGACACTCCATCGTAAGGCTGATTTAACTGAGCTTTTGAAATTCCGTAAAGAACTTAAGGCCAAGGTCCATACTCCACTTGAAAATGGTGAACTAGGTATCACAACTCTATTAACTAAAGCAGTAACCAAAGCTTTGAGAGATTTTCCAGCTTTGAATGCTTGGTATGGCGGCGGCATTCATCAGATTCAAGAAAGCATTCATATTGGTATGGCAACAGCTTTGGATGATGGTTTGGTTGTCCCTGTGATTCGAGACGCAGACCGTATGACTTTAGCAGATCTTGGTCAAAGCATTAAGACTCTGGCTAATCAAGCTCGAAAAGGTACACTTCCATCTGACCTATATAGTGGTTCTACTTTCTCAATTACGAACCTAGGGGGGCCAGGTGTAGAATACTTCACACCAATCCTTAACTCCCCAGAGGTGGCAATTCTTGGAGTAGGAGCAACTCAACAAGCTTTGGCATTTAATGAGGAGGGAGAGGTTGTTCAAAAAGACTATCTTCCATTGAGTCTGAGCTTCGACCATCAAATCATCGATGGCCTTCCAGCAGCTGAATTTTTAGCACAAGTTATATCTTATCTTGAAGACCCGTATCTCCTTATTTTCTAACAGAATTATCCATTTGTAAGATGCAATTGTGGACGAATAGGACTTACTAGAGGTATAAAAGTAAAGTAATTGTTGATGTTCCGCAACCTAGTATGAAGAGAAGACTAACTTAGTCTTCTCTTTTCGTGTTGCTAAGGGGAGAGCTTTTCTTAAGTCAAGTGGGAATTTGTCTATCAATTTCCTAATGTCTTTTAATAACAATATACAAAACCCATTTGTGATTTTGCCTTTCTTCAATCTTTGAAAAGCCAATACTTGTTAATAACTGACTCAATTCAGAACTTGTTCCATAATCTGTCATATGATACTTAATTTTTTCTTTTTCGGAAGCAATAATCAGAATAGAATGATTGGACATGACTCTATAGATTTCCTGAAAACTCTCTTTTAAATCTTTCCAGAAAATATGGGTCTGAATGGCAAAGACAAGATCAAAATAATGATTTTGGTAGGGAAGGTTTTCGACATTGCCAACCATCAGCTGGACATTATCGTTTTCTATTGACTTTAAAAGCATCCGTTTAGCAGTTTGATAAGACTCCTTGGAAATATCAATGCCATGAATGTCAAGATTTTTATCTAAAGCAAGTAGGTTTTTGATAGTGCTACCGCCGCCATAACCGACTTCTAAAATACGACTATTGTTAGGGATAGTGGTTTGTTTTATTGCCCAAAGGCTGAGTTCCTTAAAATAGGACGACCAGATGTTGGTAATCACTCGGCCAACAAGACCACTCGGATTTCTAGATTGCTTTATAAGATATTGAATGAGCATGTTCCCTCCCATTTTTGAAAATAAAGTTTGAAATATAGATGGTTTAAATTCAAACTTTATTATAGAGAAAGCTAGTAAGAATAGCAAGGAAAAATGAAATATATACTCATATATTTCAAACTTATGCTACAATTGGTAATAACAGAGGTATTCACATGAATCAATATCAAAAGACGACTGAGAAAAAGAAGCAAGCGATTATTCAAGCAGCTTTGCGTTTGTTTAAAGACAAAGGTTTTAAGGAAACGAGTATAAAATCTATTGCAGAGGCAGCAGAAGTATCTCCTGTTTCTATCTACAATTATTTCGGGAGCAAAGATAATTTGGTGGCTCTCTGTGTTAATGACTTGTTTGAAGAAATAACCCAACAAGCTGAGGACATTTTAAATAGCAATCTAGATTTTAAAACAAAATTAGACCAGGCTTTTGCCCTATGTCAGGAGAAAATGAGTCAGCAAATCTCGGACTATTTTCAAGATAAAATGGTGGAAGATTCTGTTTTCTCAACTCTCCTAACGAAAGCAATCACTGCAAAAAAACGTGACATCTATCGTGCTTATATTCATCTCGGAAAAGCAGAGGGCCTTATTGCTGAAGACCTATCGACAGAGCTTATCTTAAATGTCATGGATGCTCTTAATGGTATGGGAAATCAATTAGCCCATAGTGACAATTTAGAGACAGAGGTTGAGCAGATTCATCAGATCTTTTTGTACGGTATTTTAGGAAAAAAGAAATCATGATTTTCCTAATTCTATTATTGTTCACAGCTAGCAACATCCCATCCCAATCAGTTGTATATTCTCATGCATGGGTGTAAAATTTACTATATAAAGATAAAGAGGAGCAAGTTATGGAATTAAAAGATTTTACAGAAAAAGAACAAAAGCAAATCGAAAAAGGTTTGAGCACAGCTGAGATTTCTGATAAGGAAGCGGCTAAGAAGTTACTCGCTCTCGTACCACAAGAATGGATTAAACGCATTCCTTTCTTTGTCAGAGGGCATGCGACGACTAAGACAGTCGAGCGTGTAGCCAAGCAATATCCTGAACTTTATGCAGCGGCTAAGCGCCAAGGGGACCTTCCTGAAAAAGAGAGAGAAGAGCTCCGTAAAATCATGTCAGGCATCTTTGAAGAAAAAATGAATAAACACAAGATTAAATAAGATTTTTAAAGACAATGTATTTATTTCTACAATTACGAATTAACCTTCCATAAAAAAGAGATACTGTCAATTTTACCATCCCGTTACGGAGAAAAAATGAGCAAATTTATTTCAAAACAATCAGTCGCTATCTGGTATGTACTGTCTGCCCTCTTTGCTACATATATAGTAGGGCAAGTTATCCTATGGTGTTTCCCAGACAGGAGTAGTCTGGGTGCCTCACTACTGTTTATCCTAATGAACTGTGTTCCCCTGATTATGGCGGCTGTCTTTTCTCTTGTGTTGAGTGAAGTCAAATCCTTGGGTGAATTCTTCAAAAAGGTCTTTCTTCAAAAAGAAAGTCCCCTGTCCTGGATTCTAGCTCTCTTCATTCCAGTCATCTACTATGGAATCTCATTCTTTCTCAGGAATGTTAGCTTTACTGGGAACACCTTCTTGGCCTTCTTACTATATTTTCCCTGGACCTTTTTATATGGGGGGCTGGAAGAAGTAGGTTGGCGTTGGTTTTTACAAGAACATCTTTACTTTAGTAAGCACTTTATAACTAAAATGATGGTTCTTTCCATTGTCTGGTTCCTCTGGCATATCCCTATCTATCAACTCCCTTGGATTACAGCAGGTTCCTCCAACTATCTCGTTTTTTACCTGATGATTTTAGGAAATACTTTTCTATTTGGAGCTCTCAAAGAGTATTCGAAAGGAGCTGCTCCTTGTATCCTCGCTCACATGCTGATCGATAGTCTGGCTGTCCTTATGCTGGTTCAGAGCTCTCTTACTCAGATTATCCTTCTGGTTATTTTCGAAATCCTACTAGCCTCTTGGCTGGTGGCGGTACGAAAATCATAGAAATAGAGTTGAACCTCCCACTGAATTTCGGTGGGAGCTTTTCTTTCCTATCTGTTGATATAATGACACAGTTTCATTTTTAGGAGGTGACTCGTTTGGCCAAGGATACATTTCATCATCAAAAGGCTGAAAAAGAGAGAGAAGAGCTCCGTAAAATCATGACAGACATCTTTGAAGAAAAAATGAATAAACACAAGATTAAGTAATGTTGTATCAAAAGAGGTATAAGTCTACAAACTTATACCTCTTTCATATCTTTACTTCTTACTTGATTTGGATAGGGTGATGGCAACCATTGTCGCACACAGGAAAAAGGCTGCTAGTAAACCTTTTGTAGTCGTGGTCATAAAGGGTTTATCAAAGACATAATAGTTATAGACAGAAAATCCCAGTCCAATAAGAGTTACAATAATCGACACAACAAATAGCGTCATCCATAATCTTCTTTGAGTCATCGTCAACCTCCTGTTTGTATTCGTTTTCTTTCTGCCTATAGTATAACATAAAAAACCTTAGCTAAATTCCAGAGAGTGGATTGGCTAAGGTTTTTCATATTATTTCGTCAAGACAACCGTATCGTTTGGATCACGGTCATCATCTTCAATAGTCAGCTGATTGCCGTCGAGTTTGTAGAATTTGGTATCATCACCAATCGTTAGACTTTGATTGTCAGGGTTAACTGTTACAGACTTGCTTTCCTTCTCGCCATCTGCTTCGTCCTCTTCCCAAGTTCCAGTATTTCCAGAGATGGTAAGAGTAATACGATCATTTTCATCAGTTCCTTTATAGGTGCCATCTAGCCCTTCAGTCTGTTTAGAAACTTCAGAACTTTGTGAAGATGAAACCTTACTTGAACTTTGTTGGGTGCTAGCAGAGCTTTCAGGTGTTTGAGCTTTCTGGTTTGAGCAGGCTGCTAAAAGACCAAGAACTGCCATAGAGGCAAGAGAAAGTGTGAGTTTTTTGGACAATGTCATAGGCTTTGTCTCCTTTCTTTGATACCTTAAGTATAGCAAACGCTTACAAACAAACCAAGCAAAAGCCCTTTTCTGAAAATAGTTGGAAATCACTCTTCAAATTCTCAAAGGCATAATCTATTATCCCTATTTAAACTATGCTATACTGATAAAAAGCAATCAAGGAAGGTTCCTAATGACAACTACCAATCCACGTCGCCAGTGCGAGCGACTTTGGGCAGCAAATAAGTACCTGGTGCTCAGCCATTCAAACAAGATTTACTTGGAAATCCGTAACTATCTCAAGAATGATGAGGTTAGTTTGGATCAGGTTCAAGACTATATTGATCAAGCACTTGACCTTCCTGAAAATCCTGGTCAGGTCGTCAATGCCTTTCAACATATCTGGGGGTATTTTAAGAAAAAGGCGACTGCCAGCGAGAAGGAAATGTTTATGGTCCAACTGGATAGCTATGCAGCAGGCCAAATTCCTCAGCAGTGTTTAGTGCAATCTGTCAAAGAGCTTCTCATCAAGTACCCAAATCGCTATCTGGAGGAGTCAACTCTGATTAATGGAGGTAGCAAATGAGACTGTGGCATCAAGAGTTGATTGCAAAACTACCTCGTCAGCAATTATTAGGACAACACCGAGAATGTTGTGCCCTTCGTGGTAAGGGATGGCAACGCAAACATGCGACGGTTAACTATGTTTTTGACTATTCCCCTTACCGCTTGTTTAAATACCATGAGCTTATTATGCAAGAAATGGCGGAACGTGGCTATCGTGTTAGCCCAGAGTGGTTGGACAAGGAGTATCGAGGCAAGCAGATGCCAGCCTACGATAAGCTTGAAGTAGAGAAGCTACCAGTCATCATTTACCCAGAGCATGATACTGCTTATTTACAGGAATGTCTGGACAATCTCAAGCAAAAAGGAATCATCATCTAAAGGAGGAAAACGATGCATTTGTTTAAGTGGCTTGCACCTAAAAAGAAAGCAGCAGAAGGCCTTGTCATGCGTATTTCGACAGCTGATCAGGTAGACTATGCAACGATTACAAACCCAAGTGACAGTGATATCTGGGATGCCTTGATACAACTTCCAGTATCCTACGATAGTCTCTATCTCATTTATAGCGAAAAAGGGTCAATGAGTTTTATCTTTGTTGAATCCGAGGATGACAAGTATCGCTTGGAACACGACACACCTGAGCTAGGCTTAGAATTGACAAATGTCGCACGTGTATCCCAACAAGTTGCCAGAGATATCCTTATTCGCTTTTCTAAAGAGCACACAGTGATTTTGGACGACCATTGGAAACAAGAGAAAGTAAGGTAATCCTATGGCCTACCTCACCCCAGAAACCAGACGAAAACGACGAAAAGCCTTTTGTTTAATTATTGAAATCATTTGTCTGGTTCATTTTGCTATCATTGTCCCGCGAGACCGGATTTTTACTCCTGAAAAATGGGCTCGTACCCCAGATTACATGCGCCATAAACTCATGTGGAGTTTTCACCGGCAGTATCAGCTTGAGGGCATGACGAGAAAAGAAGTGGAGAAGCTCTTGGGCAAGGGTGACGATCTTCAAGGAAGTGTTGAGTACAAGCTGAGGGACGATTGGATTGGTGGTTGGCGTGTTTACCATATCGACTATAAGCAGGACCGTGTGATTCGTGCCAAAGAAACCTGGCAAGATTGGTGAAAATGGGCTTTTTCTTCCCCTAAAAGTAGTATAATCATGGTGTAAAGGTAATCGTTTTCAAAAGAACGAAGCTGTCTTTTGATTAGAAATGGAGGACAAACTTATGACCCTATTTATGTCTAAACTGATGAGCGGTATTATGGAACTGCTCATAGTCTCTGTCATTCCTTTTATCACTTGGTTAATTTGGAGCAGGAAAAAGGTCGGTTTCTTTGACTGGATTGGGTTGAAGAAAGTTCAAACCCAGCAGAAGAGGCGATTACTACTGACCATTTTTGGTTTTTCCCTACTTTTTCTTCTTTTTTCAATTATCGTCTTAGCTTGGTTCGACTCTAGCAAAACGGCCACAGCAGATTTTTCTGGAAAGGGAATTGGAGCTCTTCCTGCTATTCTAGCCTACGCTATCTTAGGGACTGCCTTGCCTGAAGAAATCTTCTTTAGAGGTTTTCTATTAAAAAGGATGCAAGGAAAACTAGGATTTCTAGGAGCAAATCTGGTTCAGTCTCTCTTATTTGGTCTCATCCATGCACTTATGTTTATCCAAATAATTGGTTATCTAAAGGCTTTTGTTATCTTGGTCTTTATCAGTCTCATAGCTTACATCTTTGGTGCTATCAATGAGAAAAAAGCAAGTGGGTCCATTCTTCCAAGTGTCTTTATCCACGCCTTGGCCAATACGGTTGTAGGGTTGCTCTTTGCCTTCTCCCTCATTTAGATAAAATTATATAGAAGAAAGTTATCATGGATGAATTAAAAGATATAAAACTTAAAAACTATCAGTGCCTAAATGAGGTTGCTATCAAGGGGGAGACACTCTTTACGGGCTCCTCACTCATGGAGCTTTTTCCCATTTGTGAAATCGCTAGGAGTAGAGGTATCGACGATATCATCTACAATCGGGGCATCAGTGGTTTGAATACGGATGAATTTCTCCAGCATATCCATCCTCTACTTTTGGATCTGCAACCGAGTAAGGTTTTCATCAATATCGGTACCAATGACATGACCGAGGAGCCTTATGGAGATCAGTGGTTCCAACATATGACGGCAAATATCAGCCAAATTCTGGAGCAAACACTAGCTATATTGCCAAATACCAAGATTTACCTGATGGCTTTTTATCCAGCCAATCTTCATCTGCCTTGGCAGACACCGGCATCTATCCAGTGGATGAAACTGCGGACTCCTGAAAATCTTGACCGCTGTAACCAGGCTCTTGAGGAAATCGCTAAAACCTATGGCTGCTACTTCATTAATTGTAATGCTGATTTGGTTGATGATAGAAAAGAGCAGAAGGCAGAGCATACCTATGACGGCGTCCACCTTTATGCCAATGCTTACTTAAAAGTCTTTGAAGTTCTGGAGCCATATCTCCTGCATTAAGAAAATATGAGAGAATTTCCAGTTCTTACTCGCTTTTTTCCCTTGATTACAGTACAATAGACGTCAAAAGTGAAAAATTGAAATGAGGTATCCCTATGTGGAAATGGTTTAAACGACTCATTGTCCTCGTCATTGTGCTCTTTTTTGCAGTGGCGGCTCTACTTATTCCGGACAAGATCGACAGTCAGGACCAATTAAAAAATGTATCAACACAAACATCCCTTGCTGATTTAGCCCAGGCTGGTATTGGTGGGGCGTCCCTTTCATCAGGCGGAGTTTCAACTGAGATTAATCTTGACAGTAATCAGTTTCGTCAAATCCTAAAAGCAAGCATGGCTGATTCTAATGACGAGACCTTGCAAAACAGTAGCGTAGAGTTGAATGATTCCTATCTAACAGCTAAGGTTCCCGTATCTCTTGGACCTATCGAATCAACATTCAGCCTTGATTTTACGGTCAGCACTAACAAGGAAGTCATACTACTAGATTTGGCAGGTGCCCACCTGGGTCGCCTTCCAGTTCCAAAATCACTGGTTCTGCCTTACCTCAAGAAGAGCATTGCCCAGTCAAGCAGTGGTGTTCAAATGGTTAATGACCAAATTCAGCTCAAGCTTCCAGAAATCGGCTATGAAATTGAGCAAGCCTCTGTGACCAATAGCAAGATGAAGGTTAAACTTAACATTCCGATTTCCTTGCCAACAAGTTGGTAATCCATAATGAATCTTTCAAAACAAGTCCATAGTCTGGACTTGTTTTTTGATACCTTCACTTCTAAACTAAGAAAGTTAAAAAAATCTTGAAATAATAGCTTTAAATCCCTCAATCCCCTAGAAAATGAGCTTTTCCTATGCTATCATAAGATTGTAAATTTGATAAGCGTCTGACACTCATTGAAAAAGAGTTATTTCACTGAGTTAAAGAGTTTTAGGATAGTAGTTAGGAGGAAAAAATGGACGCTTTAAAATATATCACACCCAAATTTTTCACCACCATCAGTTATTATTCTAAGGGCCAGTTTCTCAAGGACTTAATCGCAGGACTCATCGTGGCTATCATTGCTCTCCCCTTGTCGATTGCCCTTGCCATTGCCTCTGGTGTCAATCCCGAACAAGGTCTTTACACAGCAGTCGTTGCAGGCTTTTTTATTTCCTTTTTAGGAGGTAGTCGGGTTCAGATTGGTGGACCGACTGCAGCATTCGTTGTTATCATCTATGGCATCATTGCCCAGTATGGTATGGCTGGTTTGACCCTTGCCACGCTCATGGCGGGACTCATGCTTATTATCATGGGGCTCCTACATTTTGGTGACCTGATCAAGTTCATTCCCAAAACCATCACACTTGGTTTTACCTTGGGGATAGCTGTTGGGATTGTGGCTGGACAGGTTAAAGATTTTCTGGGCCTTGAGATGAAGTCCGTGCCAGCTGAGTTCTTAGAAAAACTTCTAGCTTATGAGAAGCATCTATCAAGTATTAGCTGGCCGACACTTGCAATTGGTATCTTGGCCCTAGTCATTCAAATCTTTTGGCCACGCCTTTCTCAGAAAATTCCGGGGTCTTTGGTTGCAATTATTGTGACCACAGCCATCGTAGCTTTTGGTCATCTGCCAGTCAAAACCATCGGTGATCTTTACACCATCAAAGCAGGACTTCCAAGTTTCACAGTTCCTGACTTATCATTTTCTTTGATTCGTCAAATGATGTCGCCAGCCTTCACCATTGCCATACTAGCAGCCATCGAATCCCTACTTTCTTGCGTTGTTTCAGACGGGATGATTGGTGGTAATCATCGCTCTAATGCTGAATTGATTGGCCAAGGTGTTGGGAATATCATGTCAGCCCTCTTTGGCGGGATTCCTGCAACGGGTGCCATCGCCCGTACCGCAGCCAATGTCAAAAATGGAGGACGAACACCAGTAGCGGGGATGGTTCATGCCCTTACCTTGCTTCTGATTTTACTCTTTCTCATGCCTTATGCCTCATTGATTCCTATGACCTGTTTGGCCTCAATCCTAATGATTGTCGGTTATAACATGAGCGGTTGGCGTACTGTCGTTCGTATGATTCAACGTGCCCCTAAGAGTGATGTAGCAGTCCTTATCGTAACCTTTATCTTAACCGTTTTCTTTGACCTAGTGGTTGCCATCGAATTTGGTATGGTCCTAGCAGCCTTCCTCTTCCTCAAACGCATGTCAGACGTGGCTCAAATCCGTCAGTGGGTGGACAAGGAAAATCTGGACGATCCTATATTGTCTGAGGACAGCGACTTGAAACAAGTCCCTAAAAATGCAGTCGTATATGAAATCTTTGGTGCCCTCTTCTTTGGTGCAGCCAATAACTTCTTGAATGTTATCAATGACGATGGTAAGAATGTCCTTATCCTACGCATGCGCAACGTTCCAGCTATGGATATCTCTGGTCTGGATGCCCTTGAGGAAACGCTTGCTATCTGCCAAAAACGTGGCATGACCTTGCTTCTTTCTCACGTTAACGCCCAACCCTACCGAGTTCTCGAAAAATCAGGCTTCATCCAGACTATCGGTCCAGATAATATCTGCGAGTCGACGGACCAAGCCCTTGAAAAAGCAATAGCCCTAGCAAAAGAAGTCTAGACAAATCCATTTTGCACAAGAAGAAAAAGCCAGTTCAACTGAACTTGGCTTTTTAAAATACGCGATAAACATAAGGATTGTCAGGCTGACCGACCTCTTTAATCTCAGTCAAATTAAGGATAGGGAGGCTCTGTTTAAGATTTTGATAATAATCCACAGTGATGGTACCAGTGACTTTTACCCAGGTATTATCCTTGAAGGTTTGGTCACTTCCTGTCGTCGCCAGTCCGTAAACACCTGAATCGGCGATACAGTGGATAATACCGAAACGGAAGATGAACTGATAACCCTTGGTCTGTGGGTCATTGTAAACAAAGCCGGTATAGGTGACCTTCTTGCCCATGAAATCGTTAGGATAGAGGTAGATGAGCTCCATGACTTCCATGTAATTTTCCGTGGTAATCTGGATGGTCTCACGTCCCTTGTACTTGGCTAGCTCCTTGGTCATCTCCTTCTCATAGGCTGAGGAGGTGAAGTAGGAGCTGGTATCTGGCTTCAAGTACTGGATAGTCGTTCCCTCTTGGTCGGCCTGGTTAGGATCGCTCCCTGCCGCCAGTGGAAAATGATAGCCCTTAGCTGATACGGTATTGGCATCCAAGGTTACTGTTGGCACCAAGAGCCCCGTAAGGACTGGAAAGGCCAAGAGAACGATGCTGGCTACCTTGGCTACTCGACCTGACAAATGCGAGTGAACCTTCATCTGCTTCATCCAAACAATGAGTTGAACCACAGCGAGGATAAAGGAAAGCACCATGGAAATGTAGGCCAAGTAGGAGTAGTGGATATTAATGTACTGGTTGAGCTTGCCAGAAACTTGCAAGTACATGACCAGCTCAAAATACCCAGATAAGATGAGAAAACGTAACATTAAATCACCCCCAATACCAGACAGTAAATGATTGTCACCAGACTTGCGGTTCCTACGAAGAGACCAACAAAGCGTGTCTTAAACTGGTGTTTCATCATGATTAGGTTCTTGATATCAACCATAGGACCGATGATGAGAAAGGCCACCGTTGGTGCCACTCCAAAACTAGAGAGTAAGGAAGCCCCGATAAAGGCATCTGCCTCAGAACAAAGCGAGAGGATAAAGGCCAAAAGCATCATGATGAGGATGGCTGTCACCGAATTGTGCCCGATTGTCGTAAGAATACGGGTAGGTAGGTAGGTCTGCATACTTGCGGCCACCAGACTCCCGAAAATCAGGTAACGTCCAGTGTCAAAGAACTCGTCGACAGCATGAATCAAGGCTTGAAAAACTTTCTTACCAGCTGACAAACCACTATAGTCGTGCACATGACTGACCTTTCGATTTTCCTTAAGAATCTGGTCATCTACCACAAAGCCCAGCAAGATTCCCAAAATCATGGCAATCAAGAAAGCCCCGAGGAAACGTAAAATCACGTAGTACCAAGAGTTCCCAAAGGCCGTATAGGTCGCAAAAAGAACGACTGGATTAATGATAGGAGCTGTTGCCATGAAAGGAATAGCCGTGTAGCTAGGCACTTTTTTCTCTAAAAAGCGCGTGATAATGGGAACAATCCCACACTCACAAGAAGGGAAAATAAAACCAATTAGAGTTCCAAAAAGAATAGCCAGGATCTTGTTTTTCGGCAGGAAGTTTTGGACCTTTTCAGGAGTCACGAAGACTTCGATAAAGCCAGACAGAATACTTCCCAACAAAACAAAGGGCAGGGCTTCGATAATAATAGATAGAAAAACTGCCAGAAGCTGCAAAACGCTATCTGGTAGTTGATGAAAAATAGCCATAACTATTATTTCTTCTTATCTTCTTGAAGACGTTTGTCCTTCTTAGGATCAGTTCCCGCCTTCTCAAAATCAGGGATAGCCGCAAAAGATGCCATCATGCTTTCAAGTTCATTTGTTTTTTTCTGAATAACCGCCATAAAAAGCCTCCGAGTTAAAATAAGATACTAAGAGCGTCATTTCTGACAGAAAATTAGGGCATCGGCCGAAGAAGCTTTGCTTCTAGGAAGATGCATCTATTTTCCGAAAGAAATAGCCCGAGTTCAGTTGCAATAAGATACTAAGGGCGTCATTTCTGTTAGAAATAGCCCCTAACAATAGGTTTACCTTTCTATTATACTACCTCTTGCTTAAAAATTCTCGCTTCAGCTACAAGGTTTTCTACCCAAGCAAATCTCCTATCGTGGTATAATAGAACTTATGAAAAATCGTAATCTAGAGACACTGGCTCAGGAATTGGGCCTAAAAAAACAACAAGTTGAAACTGTTTTGGAATTGACCGCAGAAGGCAATACCATCCCCTTCATCGCCCGTTACCGTAAGGAAAAAACAGGCAATCTGGATGAAACGCAAATCAAGGCTATCATTGATATGGACAAGTCCTTGACTACTCTTCAAGACCGCAAGGAAACGGTTTTGGCTAAGATCGAGGCTCAGGGTAAATTGACTGACCAACTCAAGGTAGCCATTGAAGCGGCTGAAAAGTTGGCAGACGTGGAAGAACTCTACCTCCCCTATAAGGAAAAACGCCGCACCAAAGCGACTATTGCCCGTGAAGCAGGTCTTTTCCCATTGGCTCGTCTTATCTTGCAAAATAGTCCCAACCTCAAGGCTGAAGCTGAAAAGTTGACATCTGAAGCCTTTCCAACAGCTGATAAGGCACTTGCGGGTGCTGTGGATATTTTGGTTGAGGCCTTTTCTGAGGACAATAGCTTGCGCTCTTGGACCTACAACGAAATCTGGAACAACAGTGACATCACTTCAACCCTCAAGGATCAATCGCTGGATGAAAAAGAAATTTTCAAGATTTACTATGATTTTGAGGACAAGGTGTCTAAACTTCAAGGTTACCGTACGTTAGCCCTTAACCGTGGTGAGAAACTAGGCGTTATCAAGGTAAGCTTTAAGCACAATCTTGAGAAAATGCACCGTTTCTACAGTGCTCGTTTCAAACAAAAGAATGACTATATCGAGGAAGTTATCAATCAATCTCTCAAGAAGAAAATCATTCCAGCTATGGAGCGTCGTATCCGAAGCGAATTGACTGAAGCAGCAGAAGATGGTGCTATTCAACTTTTCTCTCAAAATCTTCGAAGCCTCCTTCTAGTATCGCCACTTAAAGGCAAGATGGTACTTGGTTTTGACCCAGCCTTTCGTACAGGGGCTAAGTTGGCCGTGGTTGATCAAACTGGTAAGCTCATTACAACGCAAGTTATCTATCCAGTAGCTCCAGCAAGTCAGGCTAAAATCGCACAGGCTAAAAAAGACTTGGCTGACCTCATCAAAAAGTATACCATTGAGATTATTGCGATTGGTAATGGAACAGCAAGCCGTGAAAGTGAAGCTTTTGTGGCAGAAGTCCTCAAGGATTTCCCAGAAACTTCTTATGTCATTGTTAATGAAAGTGGTGCCTCTGTCTATTCTGCATCAGAGTTGGCTCGCCATGAGTTTCCAGATTTGACGGTTGAAAAACGCTCTGCCATTTCTATTGCCCGTCGTCTCCAAGACCCGTTGGCCGAGTTGGTTAAGATTGACCCTAAATCAATCGGAGTAGGCCAATACCAGCATGATGTTAGTCAGAAGAAACTGTCTGAAAATCTTGATTTCGTCGTTGATACCGTGGTTAACCAAGTCGGTGTCAATGTCAATACGGCAAGTAGTACCCTCTTGTCACACGTGTCAGGACTCAACAAGACCATCTCTGAAAATATCGTCGCCTACCGTGAGGAAAATGGTGAGATTGCATCACGTGCTGAAATCAAAAAGGTTCCACGTCTCGGTGCCAAGGCCTTCGAACAAGCAGCTGGTTTCCTTCGTATTCCAAATGCCAAGAATATCTTGGATAATACGGGAGTCCACCCAGAGTCTTATCCAGCGGTAAAAGACCTCTTCGAGCAGTTGGATATCACAGATTTGGACGACTCTGCCAAAGAGAAATTGAAGGCTCTTAATCTTAAAGAAACAGCAGAAGAGCTAGGGCTTGGTCAGGAAACCCTTAAAGATATCATCGCTGACCTTTTGAAACCAGGTCGTGACCTCCGTGATGATTTTGAAGCACCAGTGCTTCGTCAGGATGTTCTTGAACTCAAAGACTTGTCAGTAGGACAAAAACTTGAAGGGACAGTCCGAAATGTTGTGGACTTTGGTGCCTTTGTGGATATCGGTGTCCATGAGGATGGCCTTATCCATATCTCTGAGATGAGCAAGAGCTTCGTTAACCACCCAAGTCAGGTCGTTTCTGTTGGGGATTTGGTTACCGTGTGGGTATCAAAAGTTGATTTGGAGCATGAAAAACTCAACCTCTCCTTGGTGAATCCACGTGAATCTAACTGATTATGTTAAGACTGTTTCTATAGAAGATTTTGGCTGGGAATTTAAGCATCAAGCCTTGTGGAACAAGCGTCTCCGGACCACTGGAGGGCGGTTCTTTCCCAATGATGGACACTTAGATTTCAACCCAAAACTCTATGAGGAACATGGTCTTGAGACCTTTCGAAAAATCGTCCGCCACGAGCTCTGTCATTATCACCTTTATTTTCAAGGTAAGGGCTACAAGCATGTTGATAGAGATTTTAAGGACTTACTAGCCAAGGTTGAAGGCCTTAGATACGCTCCAAAGATGCAAGGTCAAAAGGAGAAGTACTACCTTTATCAGTGCCAATCTTGTGGTCATATCTACCGTCGCAAACGCCGTGTCAATACACAGAAGTTTGGATGCGGTCTGTGTCGAGGCAAGCTCATTTTTCTAAATCAGTCCTAGGGCTGATTTTTTTAATTTAAAAAAATCATATAATTAAATCAAAGAAATGATGGGAGAAGAAGACCATGTCAAATCGTTTTTATAAGACACGAAAAAATAGACTCGTCGCCGGTGTTGTTGCAGGTTTGGCAGATAAGTTTGGTTGGGACCTAGCTTTGGCTCGTATCTTGGCTGTTATTCTAATGGTTTCAACGCAGTTTGGAATCTTCTTATACTTGGTTTTAGCATTTCTCCTTCCTTACAAAGAAGATATTTATCCCGAAGTAAAACTTAAGGATGGAAGAAAACGCAAAAACGCTGAACCTGTAGAAGACGAGTGGAACTGGTAAGTAAATTATAATAGAAAAGATCTATGATTGGCTCCAGTGCTAGTCATAGGTCTTTTTTGCTTTGAGAACCGCATTGAAAACCTTTTTATGATACAATGAAACTAGTAAATAATCGGAGGAAATAACATGACAGTAACTGTTAAAATGCTGGTTGATAGGCTTAAGCTTAAGGTTGTCTATGGGAACGAAAAACTTTTGTCAAAACCAATAACAACAGCTGATATCTCTCGTCCTGGTTTAGAAATGACGGGGTATTTTGACTATTATTCACCTGAACGACTTCAGTTGGTTGGGATGAAGGAGTGGTCCTACCTTAAAACCATGACTGATTACAACCGTTATTCTGTTTTTGCGAATATGTTTAAAGCGGAAACTCCAGCTGTTATCGTGGCGCGTGGTCTTGAGATTCCGGAAGAGATGCTTCGAGCTGCTAAGGAAAATGGTGTAGCAGTTCTTCAAGGACGAAACGGCACATCGTCGCTTTCAGGTGACATGTCTTGGTATCTTAACTCGCAATTAGCTGAACGAACTAGTGTCCATGGTGTTTTGGTAGATATCTACGGGATGGGAGTTCTTATTCAAGGAGACTCTGGCATCGGTAAGAGTGAGACAGGGCTTGAGTTGGTGAAACGTGGTCACCGTCTTGTCGCTGACGACCGTGTGGATGTTTATGCTAAGGATGAGGAGACTCTCTGGGGTGAGCCCGCGGAAATCCTCCGCCATCTTCTTGAAATTCGTGGGGTTGGTATCATTGATGTCATGAGTCTCTACGGAGCTAGTGCTGTCCGTAATTCCTCTCAGGTTCAGTTGGCCATTTATCTTGAAAATTTTGAAGACGGTAAGATCTTTGATCGTCTTGGAAACGGAAACGAAGAAATCGAATTGCAAGGCGTTAAGATTCCACGTGTCCGTATTCCTGTTAAGACAGGACGTAACGTATCAGTTGTTATCGAGGCTGCAGCTATGAACTACCGTGCTAAGCAAATGGGATTTGATGCAACCAAAACCTTTGAGGAACGTTTGACCAACCTCATTAGTAAGAATGGTGAAGACTAATGTTAGCTACTATTGATCCTATTGCTCTAAGGCTTGGCCCCATTAGTATTCATTGGTATGCCATCTGTATCGTATCTGGTCTTTTACTAGCCGTTTATCTGGCTCAGCGTTGGGCTCCCGAAAAGGGAATTGACCCTGAAAACATCCTAGATTTTATTCTTCTTGCCTTTCCTATAGCCATTGTTGGTGCAAGGCTCTACTATGTGATTTTCCAGTGGTCTTACTACAGTCAGAATCCTTCAGAAATTTTTGCGATTTGGAATGGCGGAATTGCCATTTATGGTGGCTTGATTGCTGGTGCAGCTGTCCTCTATTGGTTTTCGAAACGTCATGCCATTGCTGTCTTGGATTTTCTAGATATCGCGGCACCTGGCGTTATGATTGCTCAGAGTATCGGTCGCTGGGGAAACTTTGTTAACCAAGAGGCTTACGGAAGAGCAGTTAGTCATCTGAATTATGTCCCTGAATTTATTCGCCAGCAGATGTTCATTGATGGGAGTTATCGTGTACCGACCTTTCTTTATGAAAGTCTCTGGAACTTAGTCGGATTTATCACTATCCTAGGACTAAGACGCTTTAATAAGAAACTACGTCAAGGAGATGTGACCTCATTTTACCTTATCTGGTATGGTCTTGGACGTTTTGTCATTGAAGGCATGCGTACCGATAGCCTCATGTTTGTTGGCTTGCGTGTTTCTCAATGGGTCAGCATCGCCATTATCATCTTGGGTGCTATCTTACTATATTTGCGAAAACAACGTCCAGAGGCAGATTATAAAATGAAAAACTAGTCATATAGCTCAGACTTTGTTATAATATAATGAAAATTATCATAACAAAGGTCACTGGAAACTGGAGAGTTTACTTCAGTTTTCTTGTAGCGACCTTTTAAAAAGATCAAAGGAGTCTTAAACTATGGCAGAAATTGCATTTCTTATTATCGCAATCGCACTTGCTGCGTTCCTCATTGCATTGATCCCTACCCTACTTCGTACACGTCATGTGGTCAAAGAAGTTGAAGAAACAGTTGCTGTGCTTCGTACAGACATTAATGTAACCCTTCATCAAACAAATGAAATCTTGGCTAAGGCAAACGTCTTGGTTGAAGATGTTAATGAAAAAGTTCAAACAATCGATCCTCTCTTTGTAGCAGTAGCTGAGCTTTCAGAAAGTGTTTCTGACTTGAATACTGAAGCTCGTTACCTCGGTGCTAAAGCAAGCGCAGCAGGAGCAAGTGTCGGTAAGGCGGGTTCAGCCTTTGCTATCGGTAAAGTTGCTTCAAAACTATTTGGTAAAAAAGACAAGAAAAAATAAGGAGGTCTTTTCATGAGTAAATTTTTAAACACCCTAATCATCGGTGCAGCTTCTGGAGCTGCAGCAGCTTACTTCTTTACAACTGAAAAAGGTAAAGCTGTTAAATCACGTATCGATGAAGAAATCGCTTCATTCAAAGAAGATCCTAAAGCTTATCAAAATCAAGTAGTGGAAAAAGCTAGCGACTACAAAGATTTGGCAGTCGATACTTTCCAAGACTACAAAACAAAATTTGAAAATGGTGAAATCACTGCAGATGATTTGACAAAAACCGTTCAAGAAAAAACAGCTCAAGTTGCTGACTTTGCAAAAGAAAGCTTTGAACTTATCAAGGAGAAAACAGCTCAAGTAACTCCTGAACAAGCGGATGTTGAAGCAGAAACAAAAGCTATCGTTGATGATATCGTCATTGATATTAAAGATATCTCTGAAGAAGCAGCAGAAGCAAAATAATAAAGAAAGCACATGAGGCTTTCTTTTTTTAGTACGAAAAAACGTTGACCAGCAGTCAACGTTTTTGTGCTTTATAATATTCGATTAGGACATAAATGCCTATCTGACCAATGATGCTAATGGTAATTGCCCAGAAGAAGGCCCAGAAGGTAGCCACCTGTGCTACTAAGAAAAGGAAGGCAACTAGGACTGTTGAAACACAGAAGCTTGAGATACGTCCAAAGAAAATCATATCTTGTAGCTTAATACTATTACTATTTAGACCTTGATAATCTTGATAATTCGTCGTTTGAGGATGCTCAGTCTCGAAATCTTCAATGTGATCAAATTGACGGTGTAAGTTGTCAGCCATGTCTGCCTCCTTTCTATATAAAATATCTAAATCACTTTTTCGTGTAGGTTAAAATACTTAGTCAGTATTTCACTATTTAGAATCTCATTAATAATACCATAAAAATTTTATATTGCAAAGTTTTTTTTGATTTTTGTGAAAATTATAGTATTTAAAAACTAATTTAAAATATTTAGATACGGGTATTTGAACCTAAAAATTCTAAAAAAATCAAATCATTTGTGCTATAATGTGAGTTATGGAAAAAATAGTGATTACAGCGACTGCTGAGAGCTACGAGCAGGCACGTGAGCTCCTAGAACTTGGCGTAGATCGTATTTACATCGGCGAAAAAGCTTTTGGCCTTCGTTTGCCTAAGCCTTTTTCATTCGCAGAGATGCGAAAGATTGCAGAGCTGGTACATGAGTCTGGCAAGGAATTGACTGTTGCCGTTAACGCCCTCATGCACCAAGGTATGATGGATGCTCTTCCAGACTACCTTGATTTTCTTGAAGAAATCAAGGCAGATTACATCACGGTTGGTGATGCAGGGGTTTTCTACATCTGTAACCGTGACAAACGTCCCTTCAAAATGATTTATGATGCTTCAACCATGGTAACCTCTAGCCGTCAGATTAATTTCTGGGGCAAACAAGCTGGAGCTTCTGAAGCTGTTTTGGCTCGTGAAATTCCGTCTGCGGAACTTTTCGTCATGGCTGAAAATCTTCAAATTCCAGCCGAGGTTTTGGTTTATGGTGCAAGTATCATTCACCACTCTAAACGTCCGCTTCTTCAAAACTATTACAACTTTATCAAAACGGATGAAGCTGTTACCAAAGAACGTGACCTCTTCCTTTCTGAGCCTGGTGACCCAGATTCTCACTACTCAGTTTACGAAGACTTGCATGGAACACATATCTTTGCCAACAATGACTTGGATATGATGACTAAACTTTCAGAGCTCGTTGAACATGGTTTCGACCACTGGAAGTTAGATGGTGTTTATTGCCCAGGTGAAAACTTCGTAAAAATCACTGAGTATTTTGTGAAGGCTCGTGACCTCATCGAGGCTGGCGAATTTTCACAAGATCAAGCTTTCCTCTTTGATGAGGCTATTCATAAATTACACCCAGCTAACCGTGGTTTGGACACAGGTTTCTATGATTATGAACCTGACCGTGTAAAATAATAACCCTTCCTCTTTCGTTTGAGAGTTTTCCATTTTCAGGGAACGAAGGAGACTTCTAAAAACAAAAATCGACAATCTTGCAAATTGGAGAAATTATGACTACAACTAAAAAACGCCCAGAGGTTTTGGTACCTGCTGGGACTTTGGAAAAATTGAAAGTCGCTGTAAATTACGGCGCAGATGCTGTTTTCGTTGGTGGACAAGCCTATGGTTTGCGTAGCCGTGCCGGAAACTTTACCATGGATGAGCTTCGTGAAGGTATCGAATACGCTCACGCACGTGGTGTTGATGTGCACGTCGCTTCAAACATGGTTACCCATGAAGGAAATGAAAAAGGAGCTGGTGAGTGGTTCCGTGAATTGCGTGATATGGGACTCGATGCCGTTATCGTATCTGACCCAGCCTTGATTGAAATCTGTTCAACCTACGCTCCAGGACTTAATATCCACTTGTCAACGCAAGCATCTGCGACAAACGTTGAAACCTTCCATTTTTGGAAACAGTATGGCTTGACCCGTGTTGTTTTGGCACGTGAGGTTACTATGGAGGAATTGGCTGAAATCCGTAAACGTACGGACCTTGAAATTGAGGCCTTTGTCCATGGTGCTATGTGTATCTCATACTCAGGTCGCTGTACCCTTTCTAACCACATGTCAGACCGTGATGCCAACCGTGGTGGTTGCTCACAGTCATGCCGTTGGAAATATGATCTTTACGACATGCCATTCGGCCAAGAGCGAAAGAGTATCCACGGTGAAGTTCCTGAAGAATACTCAATGTCAGCCGTTGACATGTGTATGATTGAAAATATCCCAGACCTTATCGATAATGGCGTTGATAGCCTTAAAATCGAAGGTCGTATGAAATCTGTCCACTATGTATCAACAGTTGCTAACTGCTACAAGGCTGCTTGTGACGCTTACATGGAAAGTGCAGAAGCCTTCTACGCCATCAAAGATGATTTGATTAACGAACTCTGGAAAGTTGCACAACGCGAATTGGCAACAGGTTTCTACTACAAGACACCAACAGAAAACGAGCAACTCTTTGGTGCCCGTCGTAAGATTCCACAATACAAATTCGTTGGTGAAGTAGTAGACTTTGATCCAGCCACTATGACAGCTACAATCCGTCAACGTAACGTTATTCTCGAAGGTGACCACGTTGAATTCTACGGACCAGGCTTCCGTCATTTTGAATGTGATATCAAAGACCTTCACGATGCTAATGGTAACAAGATTGACCGTGCACCAAACCCAATGGAACTTCTTACAATTACCGTGCCACAAGAAGTTAAACCTGGTGACATGATTCGTTCAACCAAAGAAGGTTTGATTAACCTCTACCAAAAAGATGGTTCAAGTAAAACTGTTCGTGCCTAATGACAATACAAATCAATGGCCTCCTGGTAGATGACCAGAGTAGGTGCCAGCACTACCATTCCACACTAGATATTGTTGCCTTAAAATGCTTTGGGTGTCTGAAGTATTATGCCTGTTATCAGTGTCATGATAGCTTGGAGGAACATAGCTTTCGAGCTTATCCTTGTCAATTGAAGCAGGACAAGGTCCTTATCTGTGGCGTTTGTAGGCATGAGATGACAATTGAGGAATATCAGCAGGCTCTAGTATGTTCTCATTGTCACAGTGCTTTCAACCCAGCTTGTTCAAAGCACTATGACATTTATTTTGAAAAATAAAAAGATTGAAGATTCTGTTCACACGAACAAAGTCTTCAATCTTTTTTTAGTTAAAGTAGCTTTGATTTTTAAGAGCTTTTAAGACTGGCTTAGTTACCAAAGCGACGATGAGTCCTTTTAAGAGGTCAGGAATAATAAAAGGTGTCAAGCCAACAGCCACAGCCGCAGACCAACCCATCTTTCCAAGAAAGTGCAGGCTGAGAATACCGCCAACAAAGACAAGTGCATCACCCAAAACAAAAGCCACAAAGATTTTCCAAATAGGAGTCTCAGCATGCGTCAATTTTGAAGTGACAAAGGCGAAAAATGGATAAGCCAACAAATAGCCAGCTGAAGGACCAAAGAATGCTTGGAGCCCACCGCCTCCACCTGCAAAAACTGGAAGACCAATGGCACCTAGAATCAGGTAGAGGGTAGCAGCAAGTGTCGCCTCTCTTGGTTTAAGGATGGCAGCAACAAGTCCGACAGCAAAAGTTTGCAGAGTAATGGGAACTGCACCGATAGGAATAACAATTTGAGCCAGTGCAGCAATGATGGCAGCGCCAAAAGCTGGAAGAATAAGCGACAATGTACGATTTTGTGTCATTTTTAGTTAACCTTTCGTAAATAAATAGTTAACTTATTATAGCAAGTGGTTTCAAAATAGTCAACCTAATAATAAAACGAGGTTAACTGATAAACTTAACCTCGTTGTGATATGATTTTTAGACGTTTGATTTCTTTAAGTTCAATCATGCTGATAATCTTATCTTGCTCGATAAAGATGGCTTGTCGCTCCCTGTCATAACGGTTGATGTAGCCCTTATAGGTCTTCTGATTGGATGTCAGCATGACCATTTGGTTATGATCGATAGCATGATAGATATCATTGATAAGCTGATTCTGCATTAGGTGGACAGGCTTGCTGTGACCTGTTTCCACAAACTGATGAAGCTGATGCTTTACGGCTTCTAAAAAGTTTATCATGGTCATTTCCCTCGTTTCTTGATAAAATAATTATAGCATGAAAGGTGAATTTTTGTGGATAACTTCATTCTAAAACAGACAATTTTCACAGAAAAAAACGAATAAAGCTAGTGGAGGTAAGCAAATGGCAGAATTTTCATTTGAAATTGAAGAAAAACTCTTGGTCTTGTCTGAAAATGACAAGGGTTGGACTAAAGAACTCAATCGTGTGAGCTTTAATGGCGCACCGGCTAAATATGACATCCGTACATGGAGTCCAGACCATACCAAGATGGGCAAGGGGATTACCCTCAGCAACGAAGAATTCCAAGTTCTCGTTGACGCCTTCAAAAACTAAAACAAGGTCAGCATGGCGCTGGCCTTATTTTTTTGTTTAAAACGTATCAAAGATAAGTTTGAGATTGAGAATGGTTAGGACAATAGCGATGGCATAACCAAGGAAGGTATTCCACTTGGCATTGACGTGTTTTCCCATGAGTGATTTCTTAGAAGTGTAGTAAATCAAAGGGAAGATAGAGAATGGCAAGGCAATTGAGAGGAATACTTGTGAATAAACCAAGAGTTGATCCAGTATCTTTTCTTGATCGCCATAGAGAATGGCTACAATGATAACAGGTAGCAAGGCGAAGAGACGTGTGAACAAACGAATTACCCACTGTGGTAACCTCATGTGGAGGAAGCCTTCCATGACAATTTGACCAGTTAGGGTACCAGTAATGGTAGAGTTTTGACCACTAGCCAAGAGTGCCAAGGCAAAGAGAGTTGAAAGTGTTGAACTAGCAACCGCACCAGCAATCTTAGAGTCCTGAAGGGCATTGTACATTTGTGAGAAAGCTGAAATATCAGAAGCGTGGCCAAAGAAGAGAGCTGCACCCAAAATCAAGAGGAGGGAGTTAACCACAAAGGCCAAAGTCAACTGAATGTTGGAGTCCCAGGTCATGAAACGGACAGCCTTTGTCACATCTTTACCATCAGAATAGTCAACCTTACGAGTCTGTGACAAGGATGAGTGCAAGTAGAGGTTATGTGGCATAACGGTTGCACCCACAATCCCAAGTGCCAAAGTCAACTGGTTGGTGTGCCCAGCAGCATGTGGCTCAAAGAGCGCTGGCGTAGGGAGATAACCCTCGAGGATTCCCGTAATACTAGGCTCAGACAAGGCTACCAGGTAGACAAAGATAACCAAGATGGTCAAAATCAAGGTTGAAACAATAGCCTCGATTTTCTTGAATCCCAGTTTCATGATGAGTAGGAGTAGGAAGACATCTAGGACTGTCACCAGAATGGCAACCATAATTGGAATACCAAAGAGCAGGTTAAGTGCGATGGCAGAACCAAGCACCTCAGCCAAATCCGTCGCCATTAAGGCAAGCTCCAGAATCACCCAAAGCGTGTATCGCAACCATTTGGGCGAGTGATAGGCAGTTGCTTGAGCTAGGTCCATTTGAGTCACAATCCCTAACTTTCCAGCCATTTGTTGCAACTGCATAGCGATTAAAGATGAAATTAAGATGACAAAAAGAAGACTATACTTGTAGGTCGCCCCACCGACGACACTGGTAATCCAGTTCCCTGGATCCATGTAACCCACGGCTACAAGAGCTCCAGGGCCTAAGAAAGCCTTAAGATTTTGCCAAAAACGATTATTATTTGGTGTATCTATTGATTGGTTAACCTCAGAAAGGGAAACCTTTTTTGAAGATGACATAAACACCTCTTTCTAAGTCATTCTGCCTAAAAGTTGCACTATTTCTAGACAGACCGACAATTTTATTATAACACTATGAGGATGATGTGCAAGGTTTTGAAAGGTATCGACTTATCTGACATTGATGTCATAGACGACTTTTCAGAATTGACTTTTTATATTAAACTATAAGAGTAGATGATTTCATAGATGAGGGAGAAAAATAATTGAAAACATTACAACTAACAGCTAAGAAAAAGATTACTCTGGCACTCCTAGTTGTCATCGCGCTTGCTTTGGTTATCTTTATCATTAACGTGCAGATGAATCAGCCTGATAACCTACCTGCCAATTACATGGAGCGCCTTAAAAATCCTGGAATGACGGGCGATTACATCGGCCTTTGGAAGTCTCGCTGGCATGAAGAAAACAAAGCCTGGCTTTATCCTGCGAAACAATACGCTATCTATGGGGTAGTAGCCCTTGCTTGTTTGTCAGCTTGGGTCACAGCCTCAAGAGCAAAATTTTGGAAATAAGAAAATGCTTCTCTCGACTTGAGGGAAGCGTTTTTCATATTATTCAGCAATATCGATTTCTACAATAAATTCACCGATTTTTCTTACAATGTCTGTCACTAATGCATTTCCCATAAAGAACATTCGCATCTTATCAGAAACCTCGGTAACAGTACCGTCAGATAATTTTTTAAGAGCTGTCCAGTTATCAGGGAAATCTTGTAAACGTTCTGCCTCAACAGGAGTAATAAGCCTATATCGTCCATTAACATGCAAGAAATGTGTAGAGCGATTAACTGTTCCTTCTGAAGTTAGCATAGTACGACCTGGGAGGTTTAAGTCGTCAGTTGGTGACATTCCTCCCTCAGAGTAAATATAGGTGTGTCCATCTGCAGAAGTACGTTCAATTCGTTTAGGTCCTCGCAAATATTGGAACTTTTCGAGTTTTGCTGGATCATTAATAAAGAACTTTTCAGGAACTTCCTCTTCATTTTGAAGAATCTCACCTAATGTAATTGGTTCACCATCATAGTTAGGTGCAGTATCAATAGAATAGTATCTGCCATGACGCATAACACCAGTATTCCAAACAGTTCCTGAGAAGTTATCAGAAACCTCAACAATATCCTCAGGGAGTTCATAGTACACATGACGTTTTTTGACTGGTGTATTCATAATAGGAAATTGGGTTGCAAACAGTCCTTCATGAAAAATATAATCGTCGTATCTATTTTCATCAAAAACTTGTTCTTGTTCTTCAAATCGTTGATCCATTTGGTGTGCGAATGGAATATCATTTCGATAGATAAAGAAAAACACACGACGACGTCTTTGACTGCGACCGTAATCAGCAGCGTTGATTACACGCCATTCAACAGAATATCCAAGATTATTAAACGCAGTCAACATAATAGCAAAGTCACGACCACGTTGTTTTGAAGGAGCTTTTAGAAGTCTGTCAACATTTTCTAGAATAAGAAATCTTGGTCTAATAATCCTAGTCGCTCGAATAATTTCCCAGAAAAGGACACCCTTTTGTCCTTCAATACCTTGTTCGTTCTTTTTGCTACGAGCCACAGAGTAGTCTTGACATGGAAAACCACCGACAATCATATCCGCATTCATTTCAGCAAACTGTTCATCAGTAATATCAGCTATGCTAATATTAATATTTTCACTGTCTGGAAAATGATAATTGTATACCTCGAAAGCATCCTGAGACTTTCTCGAAGGTTCCCATTGGTTGCTCCATAATGTTCTGAAATAATCAGGGTTGGCATTTTCGAGTCCTATACGGAATCCTCCAACACCCGCAAATAATTCTAAAACGTTCATAATACTCTCCAGAAGCTAAAAAATAAATATATTCTACTATTATACAATAATTTTTTGTTTAGATCAACAAATCAATTTGATATAATGAAAATAACGTTTTATGAAAGGGCTTTAAAGATGAAAGAGCAGTTATTTGATTACGATGATTCAGATATTAATAGTGTTGTAGATTATTCTAAAGTACTTTTAAATTACCGATTTGGGCAGATAGTTGAGGAGTATCAAAGAAGTCCCTATAAAACTTATGATGATTTTCAAAATAAAATAGTATCTGATATAGAGGACAAAGATATAAGCATGAAGTCCAAAGGACAATTTGGAAATTACATCGAAAAATTCTTTTTTGGTTATTTACCTAATAGTAACTCATCTGCTGATTTTGAAAAAATCGGTGTAGAGTTGAAGGTTACACCCTTTAAAGTTAATAAGAATGGTTCAATCAGTGCTAAAGAACGTTTGGTACTTACAATCATTAATTACATGGAAGAAAATTTGGATGATTTCTACTCCACGCATATGTGGAAAAAATGTCAAAAGATGCTATTGCTCTTTTATAATGGCTTGATTCCTGACCAAACAATGTCTGACTATATTATTGAAAAAGTATTTCTTTATGAATGGTTCGATGAAGATATGGAAGTAATTTTGGAGGATTATAAACGCATTACTGAAAAAATCAAACAAGGTAAAGCCCATGAACTTTCTGAATCTGATGGTAACTATTTATCTACATGTACTAAAGGAGCTGGGAAAGGGAGAGATTTTCGAATGCAGCCTTTCAGTCATGAGCTAGCCAAGCAACGTGCATGGGAATTAAAGTCTAGCTATATGACATATCTGATTAACAATAAGATTTTTAATCAGAAGGAACAAGAAAGTGTGGTTGGTACAGCAAGAGGTCAGAAAAAAATATTTACAGAAATTATTTCTGATAAAATTTTAGCCTATCAGGGACTCACTGAGAAGCAGTTATATGAAAAGTTTTTAGTTAATCCTAAAGCAAAAGGTAAAAATAGTACTTTAATTCGTAAAATTATAGGTTTGACAGGTGATATTGATAAGACACAGGAATTTCAAAAAGCTAATATGAATCTACGTGTTATTCGTATTGATAAAAATGGTTTACCAAAAGAAGACTCCCCATTTAAGACTTATAATTTTCAAGAGTTGGTATCTAATGATAATTGGGAAGAATCTCAACCTTATCAGGAGATATGTAGTAAACGATTTTTATTTGTAATATTTAAAGAAAACTCACAAGGAGAGTTTGTCTTAGATGGAATAAAATTTTGGGGATTTCCTGATAGATTAGTTGACGAAGTAAAACGTGTTTGGCAAGAAACACGTAAAATATTAGCTGAAGGCATAGAATTAACTAAGAAAGGGAATAGAATTTCAACAAATTTCCCGCAAAGTAGGATTAACAAAATTGTTTTCACGAAGATTCACGCTTCAAATTCTTTATATGAACTTGAACCCGGAATCTTTGTTGGAAAAGGGAAAGAATCAGATACTGATATCTTACCTGATGGTAGAAGAATAACTAAACATTCCTTTTGGTTTCCAAAGAGATTTTTAAAGGATGTTTTAGATGATAAATGGGAATAAAAATAGCAATTTGCTATTTTTATTTTATTGACTATATATTTAAAATATAGTAATATTTAAAATATAAAAGCAAATGGGGTGATTTAATGGAAACCAAACATGAAAAATTTGTTAGACTTGCAGAATCTAGAACAAATACGGTACTAAAAAAAATAGAATTGTTGGGAAATCTGTCTAATAGAAGAAATTATGATTATGATAATCAGGAAGTTAAAGAAATATTTAAAGCTATAGATAAAGAATTATTACGAGTAAAGAAACTATTTGAATCAGAGCTTGACAAGGATAAAAGTAAATTTTCATTTTCAAAGATTAAAGGAGAAAAATAATGAAAAATAACTGGGTTTTCCCACATGGGAAAGACTTAACACCGAGAGGGGTTAATGATCCAGCAATCAATTCGTTTTTGGACAATGTTATAGACTCATTAACTCGCGAAGTTATTCAAAATTCATTAGATGCTAAAATTAGAGAGAATAATAATCCAGTTATAGTGTCATTTGAGTTTAGTAAAATAAAGACAAACGATATACCTAAGATTAATCGTATATCGGAATTTGCTCTTCCTAAAGCAGAGGAGTTTTGGCGGAAAAAAGGCAATGCTGGTACAATAGATTATCTTAATAGTTTTAGAGAAGTTCTTGAGTCTGATGAGATACGGGTATTAAAAATAAGTGATTTTAATACTTATGGTCTAAATGAAAGAAGTTATGATGCTCTTGTTTTAGGAAATGGCTATACAGAAAAAATAGATGAGAACGCTGCTGGTAGCAAAGGTATAGGTAAGGCTGCCCCGTTCGCAATATCTGACTTGAGGATGGTTTTCTATAATACGGTACCTACTGAAGTTAAACCAAGGCATGTGGGAGTCATGAATTTTGTTTCATTTAATTTTGATGAAAAGGATGAGTCTATTATTACCCAAGAGCGCGCCTTATTTCAGGAAGAGGATATAAGTTATATTCCTGGACAAATTAGTTTTAATTCTAAAAGTAGAGAAGATAATCAATTTGGAACGGATATATTTATTCTAGGCGTTAGAGAAATTGAAGATGACTGGGAAAAGAAGATTTTACTATCCACAGTAAATAATTTCCTAGTATCTATATTGGATAATAAATTAATTGTTAAAGTTAATGACAAATGTCTTAATAAAGAAAATGTTAAAGAAATTATCGAGGAATTAGCAGATTTCAAAAAGACCCAGGAAGAAAATAAAATATTCAAAAATACATTGAATTATTTTGATGCTCTAACAAATGAAAATAGAAAAGAATTCAATCTTGATGAAAGATTCAAAAAATATCCGTTTATAAACTCAGAGAATGATGGTAAATTAATCCTGTTGAAAAGAGAAGATGCTAATCGATCAATTCTTCAAACACGAATATCAGGTATGAAAATATATGATAGGAAGAATATTAGTGGTAATATTCTATTTACAGGTGTCTTTAGGGCTGTTGGTACAGATTTAGATAAGTTTCTTAAGAGTTTAGAGAATACAAATCATACAGACTGGAGCCCAGATCAGGCATCTACAGAGAATCGTAAATTGGCTAGAAGTCTTTTAAAGGATTTATTTGACTGGTTTAAAGAAACTGTAAAAGGTGCATATGAGCAGTCTGTTGATGAAGTAATTGATGCTATAGGTATGAGCGATTTTTTGCCATTATTAACAGATGAAGGTACTGGAGAAGAACAGAAGGAATCAGGCATAAAAAAAACAATAGATTCAATCAAAATTAAAAGAAATACCAAGAAAAATTTATCTTATAGCTCATATGAAAATTCTGAAGAAGGAATCGATTCTATACTTGGTGAACTAGGATTAGATACAACATCTAGTTCAAATTCTAAGAGTAAGAATAAAAAGTCAGTAAAGAAAAAGAGTGTTTTACAAAGACTGAATTTACGTAATCGACTCAGAAAAGAAGAGCTTGTAGAGTCAACGGAGTTTTTTGGTATAAAATTAGTTGCACTTAATAGCAAAGAAGGTCTATATAGATGTATTCTTAAACCAAAAAATTCTTGCAAAGAAATTGAATTAAGAATAAATTACGTTGGAGAAGATGGATCTGCTTTAGAAGCAACAATAGCAGAGGTGAAATCGACAACTAATAAGGTTAAACTTAAAGATTCGCAGATAAGGGTTTTGAATATAAAGAAGAATACATTAACGTTACTTGATTTAAAGGTTGATTCAAGTCTATTATTGAAAATGGAAGGTCAAATATATGAAGTTAAGGTCTGATTTATTTCCGTATCCAGTATTAAGTAATGAATTGGATGATTTTTCAAACGGAAAATTTAATGTGTCAATTAGTCAGAAAAAGATTAGTGTCTCTAGATTTTTAATAACTTTTGATTTTCAACTAGAAAATGAAGACCTTCAAAACTTAATTTTAGAAAAAAAAGCAAAATTTGCAATTCATTTAGAGGGAAAATCTTCTTCTTATCGAAATTTTATATATTTAGAAAATGGAGAAACTATAAAGGAAGTTGAGCTAGAGTCAGGGATAGCACCCAAAAAAATCTTTGCAAATGTAATGATTGTAGCTACAGAAAAGATTATTAACTATAAGAATAGTGGCTTTAATAAAGATTACTATGGAGAAAATTTAGTAATTCCTGAAGTTGAGAAGGGAAGCATACTCGCATATGATACAATGGCGGAGCTAAATATTGATTTTTCTAATTCTGAGAATCCAAATGTTAAATCAATGATACGAGTAGCTTCAATAGACAATAATTTTATGGAAGTTGATTTAGATGGTGATACTATAAGAGTGAATTTACCAAGAAAGTCCTATTATGCTTATGTTAATTTATCGAACTCTAGCAAGGAACAACAACAGTTACTACTGGTAACAATAATTCTTCCAGCATTAACTATGGCGATTGAGAGTGTGAAACAAAATATTGTGGATGAAACTAAAGAATGGTACGAGGCGTTAGGGCATTTACTTTCTAAAATCAATTATGATATTGAAGATCTTAAAGGATCAGAGGAGAATTCATTGACAATAGCTCAACAATTATTAGATTTTCCATTAGAGAATGCATTGTATAACTATTATTCATTTATAGAGGAGAAAAATTGAACAAATTAAAATATGTTACAGATATTTTTTTAGATGAATTTTCAACTAATTTTAAAAGTAAATATTTAGGATTATACTTGAATAATGATGCTGATGAAATTAAAGAAATCTTCTCAAATCCACAAAATATCAGAGAGTCCTCATTTGAATTTGAATTTCAGAACTTGATTCTTGAATCTGATGATCCTGAAGCAAATGTGAAGAATGTAAAAATAATTTGGGAGTCACTTAAGAATTTGACAGTGGCAGAGGCTGAGAATGAAAAAGTTTGGATAGCATTGGAAAACACATACTATCTAAATTACCATTTAGACCAGTTAAATAATATTTCTGGAAAAAATAGAGAGGCTAGTGTAATTGCTAGAACTATTTTTAATAGAGGAAAAAAGAGATCATTAATGATTAATAGTATTGCTTCACTTTGGTGGATTGCATACTATACTTATGATGAGAAGTCTTCAAATCCGTATTATTATACCGAGAGGTTTTTATCTGGAAGTTACAGAGGAAACTCTGTTGCATATTTTTCAAGTAATTTAGTCTCAAATAAAGAAATTGTTTTGGGAACACTAGGTGCAATTTATGAGTTAATTGACGAAGGCAAAATGATTGAAAATAGGTACTCTTACTCTAATGCTAATAAGATTTTAAATTTAGTTGGTGGAGTTATTATGCTAGATTCTCTTTCGAGGGATGAGGTAAAAGAAATCGTTAAGTCTAACCTTTTAGACAGTCAAGGAATAAATTTAGTTAAAAAGTAAGATAAAATATTCATTCACTAGTTATTTAAGTAATATCTAGTGGCTTCTATTAGAAATCGATATAAAAAAACTAACATCATTTAGGATGTTAGTTTTTTTACGATAATATTTATCTGTATCTAGATTATAAATTCTTTATTTCATCGTTGGGAACAACAAGACATCACGGATAGTTGTTGTATCAGTGAGGAGCATGCAGAGACGGTCGATACCGATTCCGAGTCCACCTGTTGGTGGCATACCGTATTCGAGGGCTTCAACGTAGTCGTAGTCGATGCCTGTTGCTTCGTCGTCACCGAGTTCTTTAGCAGCAGCTTGTGCTTCGAAACGTGACAATTGATCGATTGGGTCGTTCAATTCGGTGAAGGCATTTCCGTACTCTTTAGTCATGATGAAGAGTTCGAAACGGTCAGTGAAGCGTGGGTCTTCAGGGTTTTTCTTAGCCAATGGAGACACAGCAACTGGGTGACCGTAGACGAATGTTGGTTGAATCAATGTTCCTTCAACGAATTCTTCGAAGAAGGCGTTGATGATGTGACCAACTTCAGTGTAGTGTTTTTCAACTGGAACATTCTTTTCAGCAGCGATTGCTTTGGCTTTATCCAAAGTCATGTCTTGCCAGAAGTCAATGCCAGTGATTTCCTTGATTGCATCAACCATGTGGATGCGTTTGAATGGTTCGTTGATCTTGATTTCAGTTCCTTGGTAGTTGATAGGTCCATCACCTTTAACCGCTTTAGCAGCGTGTTGGATGATACCTTCAGTCAAGTTCATGATATCGTGGAAGTCAGCGTAAGCTTGGTAAACTTCGATAGATGTGAACTCAGGGTTGTGAGTGGCATCCATACCTTCGTTACGGAAGATACGTCCGATTTCGTAAACACGTTCCATACCACCAACAATGAGACGTTTGAGGTGGAGCTCAGTCGCGATACGAAGCACCATATCAATATTTTGTGCATTGTGGTGAGTGATGAAAGGTTTAGCAGCAGCACCACCAGCTTCATTGTGAAGAACAGGTGTTTCGACTTCAAGGAAACCTTGAGCATCGAGGTAGCGACGGATTTCAGAAATGATTTTTGAACGTGTGACAAAGCGGTCAAAGCTTTCACGGTTAGAAATCAAATCGAGGTAACGTTTACGGTAGATGGTTTCAACGTCTGAAAGTCCGTGGAATTTCTCAGGCAATGGGCGAAGGGCTTTAGACAAGTGCGTGATATGAGTAGCCTTGATAGAAAGTTCTCCCATATCTGTACGCATAACTTCACCTTCGACGCCGAGGAAGTCACCAAGGTCAGCTTTCTTGAAGATGTCGTAGTTTTCTTCACCGACAGCATCTTTACGTACGTAGATTTGGATTTGACCATCGCGGTCTTGGATGTGGGCGAAGCCAACTTTACCTTTGCCACGTTTAGTCATCAAACGACCTGCGATAGTAGCAGTTTCGTTGATTTCGTGCAATTCTTCTTTTGTTTTGTCAGCGTATTTTTCTTTTAATTGACCAGATGTAGCTGTGCGTTCGAATCGCTTACCAAAAGGATCGATTCCTTGTTCAGCCAAGGCCGCCATTTTTTCACGACGGACAATCTGTTGATCGTTCAATTCTTCCATGTGTTGATTTGACATGTTAGTCCTCCATAAAATAGTCGTAATTATTGTATCATAAATCACCTTCTAAAGATAGGACAAATGATTAAATGTCAGATAAATAAAGCTAGGATTTGTCTATTTTTAGGACAAATCGTTAACTAGCATTAATCTTTGATTAGAAAGTTATAGAATTTATTGACAAATATAATAAAAAGGGTGTACAATAGCAAAGTAAGTTTCGTATGATATAAGGAGGAAATACGATGAAAAAGAAAAATTATGTTAGTAAAGCCGTGATGCTTGGCGCTTTACTAGCACCTATTGGGATGCCTACGGTATCTGTGTTAGCAGATAGCTTTTATCAAAATCAAACGAGTGCTCACGCTGCTGATATTACAAACTGGATTGCCAGCACACCTGAACAAATTACAAATAATTTGACAACTCAGAATATCAATCCACAGCAGTTAGATGGTCAACAGTACGTGATTCAATGGGGAGATACCTTGTGGGGAATCTCTCAAGCGACTGGAATTTCTATTGAAAAATTAGCCTACGATAACAATATTCAGAATATTGATCTTATCTTTGCAGGTGATGTCCTCATCTTGAAACGTGATGGTGATGTACCAGCAGGTTACCATGTGACTGGTAATGGTTACCGTTGTGCACATTCTAAGATTGTTATCAACAACTACTACGGTGATAACAACCGAGTGATTATCAATAACAGCACTTTTGTTTCTGATGACCATTCTAAGAATACAGTGATTTACGCTCCAGATAATTCTGACAATAGCGTTTCATTCTCAAATAATACGACTAACAATAATAACGATAAAGACAAAGATACTAAAGAGTCTAAAGATAGCAAGGACTCATCTTCGACATCATCAGAATCTAAAGATGCTTCATCAAGCTCAACAAGTGGATCTTCATCATCATCTTCTGCATCAAGCTCAACAGCAAGTAGTAGTGAAAGTAAAGCAAGTACAGAAAGTTCTAAGGAAAAAGAATTGACTGATGATGCTTTCCAAGATAAGGTTCAAAGTGAATTCGAACAAGTCTATCGACAAAAACGCTCAGGTAGCCCTGCATGGAGTTTCTTCTCACATGAAGGTGATAAGACTGGTGCAAATGCTACCGCTAAGAAGGACACTGAAAGCAAAGCTCTTTACCTTCAAGGTGAAACGCCTAAGGCTCAAGACATTGTAGATGGACCTAAAGATGGTGCCAAAACGGAAGCCAATGCCAAAGCCCTCGCTCAAAAGATTTATGATGCTCTTAACAATGATAGTAAGATGTCAGATCTTATCAAAGCAAAATATGCTCAAATTCAGGTAAGTTATAAGGGTGATAAGTGGGCTTTCAACGTTGATGTTTACAAAGAAAAAGAAAGTTCATCATCAAGCACTGAAAAATCATCTGAATCTAAGGCTTCATCAAGTGATGATTCTCAAACAGAAACACGCATGAGTTCAAGCTCATCAAGCCTTGAACGCTCATCATCAAGTTCTTCAAGCCACACTGAAACAGACTCAGAGGCAACTTTCTCTGACCTAACTGGTGACGAATAGAGAGGGGCAAGACATGTCAAAGAGAAATATCATTATTAGTGTTGTTCTTGCTTGTCTCTTGGTTACGGGAGCTGGATTTGGTGCTTTCTATTACTGGGGAACACACCATTTAGATAGTGTTGTACCTGGTAAGGTTTACCAATACTCAAGTACTCTAAACGGTGAGGTTAATAATCGTGTGATGTATGTAGCCTTCCAAGAGGGTGGTAATAAGGCGCTTGTGAGTCAGGATCGTACGACAGTGGTTAATGCTGCTAAGAGCCAGACTGATTTTGACAAGGCCTATAATGACCAAACAGCTAAGTGGGAATACAGTGTGACAAAAACTACTTTGACTCTTGGTAAAAAAGAGGATGATCAATTGTCACAATGGCAGTACAACAAGGTCTTTGCTTATGGTGACCACTTCACATCAAAAGATTTCTATTACCAGATTGCCAAAGGTGGTCAGGGTGAAGTCAAACAAAAAATGACCTTTAAAGAAATTAAATAAGCGTCTAAATATGACAAGATGCATTAGGTTTGGGACAAATTGTTCCAAACCTTTTTCTATCTTCAAAACACGAATAATCTTTCCTTAAGTGGGGTCGAAAATTGAAAAGAAAGGGTAAAAACGGTATAATAAGACTGTTTGGGCAATTGCATCTTAGTAAAAAAACAGTCGAGTAAGATTGCCCTAGACAGTTGACTAAAAGCTTACTTTTGCAAGACTGAAGATTAAATTAAGAGCTGACTCATGTAGTAGTTTAGTTGTTAGTTTCCTAATTTATTTAAGTCTCTGACAAGAGAATGATATAAGAAAGAACGGACAGATGATTACTTCTATTGTTTTTGACGTTGACGATACTATTTATGACCAACAGGCACCTTATCGTATTGCCATGGAAAAATGTTTCCCTGACTTTGATATGAGCCACATGAATCAAGCCTACATTCGTTTCCGCCACTATTCTGATGTTGGTTTTCCACGTGTAATGGCCGGTGAGTGGACAACTGAGTATTTCCGTTTTTGGCGCTGTAAAGAGACCCTTTTGGAGTTTGGCTACCGTGAAATTGATGAAGAAACGGGCAACCATTTTCAAGAGGTTTATGAGCATGAGTTGGAAAATATCACCATGCTTGATGAGATGCGCATGACCCTTGATTTCCTCAAGGAAAAAAATGTTCCTATGGGTATTATTACCAATGGACCAACAGAGCACCAACTTAAGAAAGTCAAGAAGTTGGGACTTTATGATTATGTGGACCCTAAGCGTGTCATCGTCAGTCAAGCGACAGGTTTCCAAAAGCCTGAGAAGGAAATCTTCAACCTTGCAGCTGAGCAATTTGATATGAATCCATCGACGACGCTCTACGTTGGAGATTCTTATGACAATGATGTCATGGGTGCCTTCAATGGTGGCTGGCATTCTATGTGGTTTAACCACCGTGGACGTAGCCTCAAACCAGGTACTAAGCCAGTCTTCGACTTGGAAATCGACAATTTTGAGCAACTCTTTGGAGCGGTAAAAGTCCTTTTCGACCTTCCAAATAATAAATATATCTTTGATATCAATGATAATGAAAATCCAGTCCTTCAACTAGGTATCAATAATGGTCTTATGATGGCGGCTGAACGTCTTCTTGAGAGTAATATGAGTATTGATAAAGTGGTTATCCTTCTTCGTTTGAATGTGAACCAGGAAAAAATCCTTCGTATGAAATATGGAAGATAATAGAGCGGCCTCGTATGGCCGTTTTATTGTCTAGAACGTGAGATAAGGAGTTTGAAAATGGTAGAAATCAACAACTTAAAACATGATATTGAAGCACTAAGTGCTGAACGTGATGCTTTGAGAAAAGAGGTAGAAGCTCTCGAAGCCAAACGTGACGATCTCTTCGAAGGTATTAGAGATGCAGAGCAGATGAAGGGCGTTGCTTGGGATTCCTATTATGCATTAGTAGACCACCTTAATGCTGAAGAAAAGCAAAGAGGGTTTGCTAACAACTATTGGGAACATGTACACAGAACGGTCCAAATAGAAATGGAATTTGTTTTGAGTCGTGGTCTTCGTTTTAAGCGTTTATTGTCTGAGGGACAGTATGAACTTGTCTCACAGGAACTAGACGTTTTTGAAAAGGAATTGGATGACTTGGCCCGAGGCTTTGGTGTAGAATTAGACCGTTTGCCAGAGGAACCGAAGTGGAAATAATGGAAGTGAAGCTCTTAAAGCAATCGATTTAAGAGCTTTTTGAGTGCTAAAAAGCGACCCTTGTTAAGGATCGCTTGTCTTATGAAGTCAGTCGCTGATTTAGCTGATCTTGTTTTGTTCATCCATATAGGACGTATCATTCCAACATTTAAGAGTGAAGTGCTCGAAATCATTGGTTTCGAGAATAGTGACAGAAGCATTGTCAAGACCGCCTGCCTTACGAAGAAGACCAGGTTCAAAACCAAGGAGGGTACGGATAGAAGCCGTCAAGTTAGCTCCGTGACCGACGATGAGGACATTTTTAGCATCACTATCTTTAAGTGTTTTAACAAATTCGGCCACACGTTTGGTTGTCTGGTAGACAGACTCAGCTTGGAAGTCATTAGCACGGAAGTTGGCTAGATTATGACGGAAAGCATCCATTTCTTTTGGATAGATAGCCTGAACGAGTGCAATTTTTTGCCCTTCCAGTTTACCAAGTTGCCATTCACGCAGAGCTTTAGTGTAGGTAACTTTAGCTTTAGGCTTTTGAGACTCCATGATGAGTTCAGTGGTTTTTTTAGCACGTGGTAGGTCACTTGAGAAGATCAAGTCAAAATGTGTGTCACTGAGATAGTGACCTAACTCACGTACTTGTTCGATAGATTCTTTAAGCAAAGGCGAGTCTCCCTTTGCGCCTTGAAGTCGGCCTTCCAAGTTCCACTCGGTTTTACCGTGACGTACAAAATACAGTTTCATGATTACTCCTTAATATCAGCAAATTCAGCATTAACAAAATCAGCAAGATCTTGACTATTGATACGGATAGAACGCCCAATTTCCCCCGCTGAGACAATAAGGAAGCCAGCTTCTTGGGCAGATTGATCGATATAAATAGGGAAATTGTGCTTTTGGCGAATTCCCACTGGGTTGTTAGCTCCGTGAACATAGCCAGTTGTTTTTTGGAGATCCTTTTGTGGAATCATTTGAACCTTCTTGTTCCCTGAAATTTTAGCTAATTTCTTTTCAGACAGGTGTTCGGTGATAGGGACGATGCCGATGACTGGTCCTGTCTTATCTCCCTTAAGGGCGAGGGTTTTATAAATGCTCTCACGCGCCACATCTTCTGGAAGCTCCCCTTCTAAACCATTGAAGGATAAGCTATCATGGTCAATATTAGCTTTATCAAGAATTTGGTCAACCAAGGTCTTCTTGACTTTGCCTTTCTTAGCCATTGTCATATCTCCTTTTAAAGTTATACATTTCTACCATCCATTATAACACATTCATCCGAGCACGCCTAAGCCAATTTGACAAGAAGAAAACCAGTGCCTTAGACACTGGTTTTTACTGACTACTAGATGAACTTGTCGAAGTAGTTTTCTTATTTTTAGTTGGTTTTTGCTTAATCTTACCAAAGAGTTTTTCAAAGGTTTTACGTTTGTTTTTCTCAGGATTGATTTGGTTAAGATCTAGGATATTATCGAAACCAGGCAGGCTTCCTTGTGACGTATACTGGTGAAGGTCATAGTCGATTTCAGTATTTGGTAGAGCCTCATAATAACCAGAATCGGTACCGAAGGCTGGAATCCAAACAGCATCAAAGTTTTTAGTTGAAACTTCTTGCTCAAGCATGAAATAAGCACCAATATAGAGACCAACGTTTTCAGCTCCTAGACGTTTGAGCTCAGCGAGAAAGGCTTGGACACCTTGCTCCATGTTGGACATGGTTTCTTCTTCAACGTCGATCCAGTAATAAGTAGGTTTGTATGGAGAAGCATTTTTGTAGAAAATACGAGCTTCTTCCTTCATCTCTTTAACAGAAGTACCTTGAGCGTAGGAATAGACGGCAACTGGAACGTCACGTTTTTTGAGTTCTTTGATATGTGTTTTAAAAGATTTGTCGACCCCATTCGAACTAGCGGCATTGCTATCCTTACTAATCTGTGATCCACCGAAGACGCGGATAATAGCACCAGAAATATGATTTGACAAGACATCGTAATCGATATCCTGAGGTAGTTGCCACCCCGAAAGGTCGATAATGGGATTGAGTATCAGCTCCTCGTCGGAACTGCTAGATGTACTACTGGTTGTTGTTTTTGGTGTAGTAGCATAAGGAAGAGCAGATTTCACGTTTTGGAGATGCGCCTGCTGTTTGGACGTATTGTGAATATTTGCAATAACTAATGCTAATCCTAAAAGAGCTAGAACCACGTAAACAACGATCGGTTTTATTCTTTTTCTCATTACTCCCATTCTACCTTAAATACTGCAAAAATGCAAAATAGAGTGTTTGTAAATTCTGTGAGAGATATTAAAGTGACTGATGTTCAAAAAGCCTTTGTAGTGCTGACTTAGGCACATTTTATGAATAAGGGTGTTTTGAGCTAGTCTTGAATTAAGTGAATTTTTCATTTATTAAAGCAAGAAATTTAGCTTAAAAGTCAGTTTCCTCCTTGAAACTAGCGCCACTAGTGGCATCCGACCAGGCTACAAGAGCTTGAGCAGAGTTATCTAGATAGGTTTTGAGAGGCTGCTTCAAATCATAGATGGTCTCCCAAAATCCCAAGACATTTCCATCTTTGTCTATAGCAGCTTGGTAGGTTTGGATGAGAACTTGATCAAAACTGTCTGTTGGAATCTGATAACTTCTTTCTTTGGTAGGAGAGGCTAGCACTTCAGACATAATCCAATCAGGCAGATTTTCAGACTCACGGGGGAAGAAACTACCGTCAGCGCCACCATTGTCATAGAGAAAGTTTCCTTGGGCATCATAGGCTGCTAATTTATAGGGCAGGTGATTCAGTAGTGTTTTTAAATCATTCATACTTTCATCATAGCTTCTTTCATGCAAAATGGCAATGCATTGGATTAGAGACAATACTATCGTAGGATAGTATCAGTTTGTCCAAGGATAGTAGTATCCCGTTAATCAATATAAGGGTATAATAAGGGAAAAGAATACTTGAGGTAATATCATGTCAAAACTTATTTTTCTAGATGTTGATGGGACCTTGGTGGATTATCATAACCGCATTCCAGTGTCAGCAATCAAGGCTATTCGTCAGGCCCGTAAAAAGGGCCATCTGGTCTATGTTTGTACTGGTCGTAGCAAGGCAGAAATGCAGCCAGAATTATGGGAAATTGGCTTGGATGGGATGATTGGTGGTAATGGCTCTTATGTAGAGCATCATGGCCAAGTCCTTATGCATCAGCTGATTTCTAAGGAAGATGCGGCTAAGATTGTGGATTGGTTTACCCAACGCCATCTAGCTTTTTATCTTGAGAGCAATAATGGTCTCTTTGCCAGTCCTGATTTTCGGGAGCGGGCACGTGAGACACTTAAGACTTATGCCATTCAAAAGGGGCAATCAGAAGAGTCTGTCGCTGGTAAGGAACCAGAAGATTTTCTTCATGGCCTTCAGTATGGTAGGGAACTCTACCGTGATGACCTAAACAAGGTCAGTTTCGTTTTAGAATCCTATCAGGACCATCTAGATTCAAAAGAAGCTTTTCCACAGCTTGAAGCCCATACTTGGGGAGGGCGAGGTGAAACAGCCTTGTTTGGTGATCTAGGTGTTAAGGATATTAACAAGGCCCATGCCATCGATGTCCTTTTGGAACATTTGGGGGCTGAGCGTTCGGAAACCATTGCTTTTGGCGATGCCAAGATTGATATCCCTATGTTGGAATACTGTGAGGTTGGGGTTGCCATGGGAAATGGTGGGCCAGAAATCTTGGCTATGGCAGACTTTGTAACAGACGATGTTGAAGCTGATGGCCTCTACAAGGCTTTTGAGAAATTGGGTTTATTGCAATAGAAAAAAACTGAGTTCCTTTTGGGGCTCAGTTTGTATTTTATGCTGGTTTACGACCGATAAATTTTTTCAAGAGGAACAAGAGATAGCCAACAGCGATATACCCGGCACTGATGACTAGGACATTTACCAAGACCTTGTTCCAACCAAATTTATTGACATTGATAAAGAAGTAGGCGAAAGGGCTATCTTTGGCACCTGGGATTGGGAGTTTTAGAACCAAGCCATTTAGAAGGGCAAAGGCAAAGTAAGACAGAGGGACCACTGACCAGTAAATTGGTTCACGGAGACGGTAGGCTTTCTTAGCATCGAAAATGAGGGTATCAAGCACCAATCCCCAAGGGACAATATAGTGAACCAAGAAATTGCGGAGGGTCCAGAATTTCTCAGGTTCTGTAATAGGAGCCAAGAGGATGTGATAGATGACTCCAGTGATGAGGATGGCCATGGTTACGCCACCCTTGTAACGCAAGAGTTTTGTGTTAGTCGTCGCATCCCCTTTTTTGAAGTCATAGATGATAAAGAAAATCAAACTAGAAAAGACGAGGATATTGGACAAAACGGTGTAGTAGAGCAACATGCCCCAACCATCATCATGGATTTGGATAGAGACTCCTACCAGTCCACAAAGAGCTAGTAAAATACGGTAAAATCGTGAAATAGTCATAAGCTTCCTTTTCCTAATAAATAATCTCTCTTATCATATCACATTTTTCACTAACAATTTTTTGAAAATTCTAGTAAAATCAAAGTAAGAAAGACTTCAAGGAGATTACTATGTCCAATCTAATCGATTATCTTGAAAAAGTTAAGGATATACCTTTTGACCAAGAGCCACTTAATATCTTGGATAAGGTTTGCATCAATGAAATTGGCTACCTGACTTATGAAAAATGCCTCACAGCAAGTGATTTACAGAAAACCATCAATTTACATGACTATGCCGAGGGTAAAGAGCTAAATCCTGAGTATACCTTCATGGTGACTAAGGAACGGGTAGATTTGGCTGAAGCCATGGTCAGGTCGAAGCGTTTCGCTGGACTTAATCTAAGTGACTACTGTAGTGTCTTGGACAAGGAAGTCGAAAAGCAGTTTGCAGCCATGATTTTTAGCCTGCCTGAACTGGACTACCAGCAGATTGTTTTTCGTGGGACAGATGATAGTGTTATTGGCTGGAAGGAGGATTTTCAGCTGACCTACAGTCGGGAAATTCCTGCCCATCGCTCAGCTATTGCCTTTCTGTCTGAGCACTTGCCAAACCTTAGTGGCTATATCGCTGTTTCTGGACATTCCAAGGGTGGTAATCTTGCCCTCTATGCGGCTGTCCAAGGCTCAACTGCTCTACGTGAGCAAATAGCAGAGCTCTTGCTTCTGGATTCTCCGGGATTGATGAAGCCCCTCTTAGAGAAGCCTTCTTACCAAGGGTTGAAAGCCAAGATGACAGTTATTAGACCTCAAGATTCTGTTGTGGGAGTTATGCTCTACTGGGATACGGCCGCTCAGCTAGTCGCAGCAGAAGGCATTGGATTTGCTCAACATAACGCCTTGACTTGGGAGGTTGACCTAGAAGCAGGAGATTTTGTTTATGTGGACCAGCCGACAGAGTTGAGTCAACGCTTGGAAGGAACTTTCCAAGAATGGATTGAGACCTTGCCAAATCAAGAACTCAAGCAGGTCTGTGATTTGTTCTTTGATACCATTCTTGATTCTGGAATTGAGAGTCTAGACGATATTAGTATCAAAACTCTCCCTAAGTTAGGTCAGTTGTTGCAAGAATTTGGCAATCTTACTGACCAACAAAAAAAGGTTCTTCAAGATGGTTTCAACCAATTACTCTCGATATTTTGGAAGTCAGGAAACAAGAAATCTAGCCTGCCCAAGCTTGAACTTCCTGACTTTATCAAGAAGTTGAGTGAATTAACGAACAACGATTAGGGGCAGCTGGACTATAAGAGTGGAGGATATCATGCCTAAAAACGTACTTATTACAGGAGCAACATCAGGAATTGGCGAAGCAACGGCGCGTGCCTTTGCTAAAGAGGGAGAAAATCTCATCCTAACAGGTCGCCGTGTGGAGCGTCTTCAAGCCTTGAAAGAAGAGCTCCAAGCAATCTATCCCAATCAAAAAGTTTGGACCTTTGCACTGGATGTTACCGATATGGACATGGTCAAGGATGTTTGCCAAGCCATTCTCAAAAGTGTGGGGCAAGTCCATGTTTTAGTCAATAATGCAGGCCTGGCTCTAGGCCTAACAGCCTATCAAGATTATGAAGAGTGGAATCTGCTGACCATGCTCGACACCAATGTCAAGGGCTTGATGATGGTGACACGTCAGATTTTGCCAAGCATGGTAGCTGCCAATGAGGGCCATATCATCAATATGGGCTCTACGGCGGGCATCTATGCCTATGCAGGTGCAGCTGTGTATTCAGCTACAAAAGCCGCAGTGAAAACTTTCAGCGATGGTTTGCGTATTGATACCATTGCCACAGATATCAAGGTAACAACCATTCAGCCCGGTATCGTTGAGACCGACTTTTCACAAGTTCGCTTTCACGGTGACAAGGACAAGGCAGCCAAGGTTTATCAAGGTTTGGAAGCCCTCCAAGCCCAAGATATTGCGGAGGCAGTCCTCTACGTTACCAAGCAACCACGACGCGTCCAGGTTTCAGACATGACAATCATGGCTAATCAACAAGCCACAGGGTTTACCATTCATAGGGGGGATAAATAGAAGATAAAAACATGACCTTCGGGCCGTGTTTTTTTGTTTGAATTTTCCCAAAACTATGAAAGAAACCGTGAAAATGCTATAATGTAAGGGATTACGACAATGTTGAAAGGATAAGTCATGCCACCAGTTACTCCAGAACTTGAGATAGAACGTCAATTAATCGAGCAATTAACCTCTGGTGAGAGCCAGTGGACCTATCGCCCAGACTTAAAAAATGAAGATCAATTATGGGACAACTTTTTTGAGAAGTTAGCGCAAAATAACGTTGCCCTACTAGCTGACCATCACTTGACCGAACAGGAGAAGCGTCAAATCAAGAACCAGCTTAACTTCATTAACTATTATGAAGCTGCTAAGTGGCTGGCTGGTGAAAATGGTATTGCTAAAGTCGAGGTACAGCGTGAAGATGCTAGCCTTGGGACTATCCGACTTTCTGTCATCTGGCGTGACAATATCGCTGCTGGAAAATCCAGTTACGAAGTGGTCAATCAAGTCGAACGTGACAAGGCCTATCCTCAAGATCAGGACCGTCGTTTAGATACGACACTGATGATCAATGGCCTTCCTCTTATCCATATCGAGCTCAAGAGTCCTCGTGTGGCCTTCTTGGATGCCTTTCATCAAATCAAAAAGTATGACCGTGAAGGAAAGTTACGTGGCATCTATTCTGCCCTTCAGATGTTTGTTGTGACTAATAAAGTAGACACACGTTATATCGCAGCTGCACGAGAGGATAAGCTTAATAAACAATTCTTAACATCTTGGGTGGATAAAGATAATAAACCCATGACCAGTCTCATGGACTTTGCTCATGAGGTCCTGTCTATTCCACGTGCTCATCAGATGGTGATGCAGTACTCCGTTATTGATGATAGTAAGAAAGCCCTCATCCTCTTACGTCCTTATCAAATTCATGCCATTGAGTCTGTCCAGGATGCCTCTCGCCGTCAGGAATCAGGTTATATCTGGCATACCACGGGTTCTGGTAAGACCCTGACCTCCTACAAGGTGGCTCGCAACCTCTTGCAGATTCCAGCCATTCAAAAGACAATTTTCGTCGTCGACCGTAGGGACCTTGACCAGCAGACGACCTCGTCCTTTCTCTCTTATGCGGCCAATGATGTCATCGATATCGACGAAACGGACAATACCCATGACTTGGTCAAGCGTTTGGCAGGAAATGATAAGCGAGTGATTGTGACGACTATCCAGAAAATCACAACCATGATGCGTAAGTTTGGGGAAGGTAAATACCAAAAGGATTCGGAAAAAATCAAGGACCTCCGTGTAGCTTTCGTTGTGGATGAATGTCACCGTGCTGTCACACCTCAGACCCAAAAAGACATCAAAGGCTTTTTCCACAATTCGCTCTGGTATGGCTTTACAGGCACACCGATTTTCAAGGAAAATAAACGCAAGCAATTAGGCGATTTGGCACAAACCACCCACCAACAATATGGCGAACGCCTACACGAGTATACGGTCAAAGAAGCCATCCATGACGGAGCAGTTCTGGGATTCAAGGTAGACTATCGGAATACCATTATTTCGCCGATTCTTGAAAAAGATCTTCCTGACTCTGTCTATGAAGATAAAGAGCACATGCTAGAAGTCTTGGATGCTATCCTAAACAAAAGTTATCAACAGTTGGGCTTTCCAAATGGTGTGGGCAAGACCTACGAGGCTATCTTAACCGTTAAGTCTATTCCACAAGCCCAGGCCTATTACAATCTGCTCAAGAGTATCAAGGCAGGACAAGAACGTGTCAAGGTTTCAGAGCGAGTTAAGCGAGTGCTACCTGATTTTCCAAAGGTGACGGTCACTTACTCAGTGTCGGAAAATGAAGAAGAGTCTATCGGCTACCAAGACCACATGAAGCAGGTCATGGACGACTACAATCAAGAGTTCGGTACCCATTTCAATATGGCTGATTTGCGTGGCTTTAACACGGATATCAATAATCGTTTAGCTAGAAAGTTAGACAAATACATTCCTCGTGAAGAGCAGTTGGATTTGGTCATCGTCGTTGACCGTCTTTTGACCGGTTTTGATGCCCCATGTCTATCCACTCTCTTTATTGACCGTAAGCCCATGCGTCCACAGGATTTGATTCAAGCCTTTAGTCGCACCAACCGCATCTTTGACAGTAAAAAGCGCTATGGTCATATCATCACCTTCCAAAGACCAGAAGCCTTTAAAGAGGCTGTGGATAACGCCCTTAGACTCTACTCAAACGGTGGTGAAAATGATGTTACTGCCCCAGACTGGGCAGAAGAAAAAGCCAATTTCATCCAAGCCTGGATAGACTTCCAAGTAAAAGTGGAAGATGTGGAAAACTATGTCATCACGATTGAGCAGGCTACTAGCCCACAACTCCGTCGCATTGCCAAGGGTTATCAAACTTTTGACAAGTATCTGGCGTCTATCCGTGTCTATAGTGAATATGATGAAGCGGCTATCTATGCGGAAACAGGACTATCAGATGAAAAGCTCGAAACCTATCTAGGAATCTATCAAAATATCCTAGCAGAGCTCAAAAGCAGAGCAGAAGACGATGGTGATGATAATCTCTTTGATATCCACTACGAACTGGAATCCGTCCAAGTCGATGAGATTAACTATGCTTACATCCTGACCCTGATTCAAAGTATGATTCAGCAGGAAGAAGATAATCCACATGCCCTCAGTGACAAGGATATCGAAACTGTTGATAACTATATCAAGAGTCTGGAACGTACCAATCCTAAACTAGCCGAAATCATCCGAAACCTGTGGAAAGAAGTCCAATCCAATCCTAAAGATTACCAAGGACAATCTATCACTGGTGTCTTGGACACTATGATTGAAGCCATTATCGACGACCATCTCAAACGCTTTGCCAGAGAATGGTATGTCGGACTCGATGAACTTCGTTACTATGTCCAACACTATCGTAAGGGTGCAAAGAAGCAATCTGGCGAAAGTCAGCTCACCAAGAGCCAACGCTACAAAGACTACAAAGCAGAAACAGCTGATGCCCTCAACCCGCTCAGCTACAAAAAACACATCAAAGAAGCCTACACCAAACTCATTGAAGAGGTCATTGAACCGCTGAGAGTGGGGAGGTAGTCTGAATTAAATATTTTCAAATTTAACAATTTTAAATAAAAAAATGATATAATAGGGGTTAATAGATTTGACAAAAGAACAATTTGAATTTTTGTATAAAGATGTTTGTGATTGGTTGAAATTTATCGAGACAAAAATCACTGTATTATTGACTTTTGAAACAGGGTTATTTTATTTTGTTTTAAAAGAGTTTGTTAGTAGTAGAAAGAATTGTTTATATTATTTAGGTATTTTTGGAACTGTAATTTCGTTAGCCTTCCTTATATATACTTTAATTCCAAGAATTAATAAATCTAATACTAACCCATTTTACTTTATGAACTGGGCAGATAAAAACTTTAATCCGACTAATAAGATTGATATTTCGAAATGTTATGAAAATCAAATAAGAGATTTAGCAATTGTTGCGAAACGAAAATCTGATATGATGACTAAATCTATTGTCATATTTATTTTATCAATAATTGTTACTATAATTAGTATTTTATAGAGGGGAAATTATGGAACGTGATAAAATAGAGGCAATTGTAAGTAATTTACAACGTAGCCTAGAATTAGAAGTACCAATTGATTTTAATAAATTTGATAATATTTTATCTGATTTAACAATTCAATATAATTGTAAAGATTTAGATGTCGACGGTCGAATCTCTAAAGATGAAATTGGAAATTATGTAGTTCAATTAAAAAATGATGGTCAGAGTCCGCGTGATAGATTTACTCTAGCTCATGAATTGGGACATCTTTTTTTAGGACATGTTGACCAGTATGAAACTTTATATCGTAGAGGGGCTAACGAACTTGAGTATGCTGCAAATGAGTTTGCAGCAGATTTGTTGATGCCGAAAGATATCTTTAATACAAAGGTGGATGAATATACAAATTCTGATAATATTTGTAATATTACGGAAGTTAGTAATTTCTTTGGGGTTTCGGAGTCGGCAATATTAACTCGAGGCAGATTTTTAGGGCGTTTTCCATGGAAATAAAAACTCAAGATTTAATTAATAATTCAATTGATACTAAAGAAACAAAGTCTTTCGTATACCTTTTTTGTTCATTTGATATTGTAGAGTCAACTTATTTGAAATCTATTAATCCACAATGGGCAAAGCTTTTCAATCAGTTTTATGACAGTAGTGTAAGGGACCTAGAGAAGCAAGGATTTGAGTTTTGGAAGTATGTAGGGGATGAAGTTCTTTTTTATAAAAAGTTAGAAAATAAGGATTTGAAAGATTTTCATTTAATTCCAAACAATGTATTTAATTCCATGAATGCAATCCAGAACGAACTACATAAAGAATATCCGAATACGAAAATGTTTTTAGCACTAAAAGGTACACTATGGATTTCAAAAGTTAATGAACCTAATCTACAAGACTTAAATAATAGTTCTTTTGTCAACGATAATATTGTGATAAAAAAAATGCCTAAACTTTCATATTCAGATTTACCTCAAATTTTTATTGATTTTTTAGGACCCGAAATTGATTTAGGTTTTAGAATAAGTAAATATTCAATGAAAAATCAACTCATTGTAAGTGCTGAATTTGTTCAATTACACATTGAAATTGGTAGAATTTTGGATAAACATTCTGCTGTGCTTAATGAGGGTAACTACAGGTTGTTAACACAAACTAAGTTAAAGGGAATTTGGCATAAAAGAGAGTATCCGATTATACTTTATAGACCATCTTGGGATGGAAAAGTTTTTGAGTATGATGAAAAAGAATATAAAGAAGAAAATTTGGATGAAGATGTATTTGAATATTTAAAGTATGTGTTTTCTAGTATTGGAAAAATAGATGAGATTAAAGATTATTATCAAATAATAGAAAGTACAGAAATTAAAATTGAAACACAGCTGAAGATAGAATCTCCAGTTGATATACACTTAGCCGCAATTTTCTTTAATGATAGTAAAGTTCTTTTAATGAAGCGTGGTTTACATAAATCGTCTCCCAATAAATGGGATTTTGGGTGTACGAATCTAAAAATGAATCAAAGAGTTGAAGATGCCTTAAAAGACTATTATAATTTTCAAAACGCAGAGATAGAAATTATACTTAATGACAAGACAAATAAACCTATACCAGTAGCACTTTATGAATACGAAAAAACACAAGGAAAAGTTATAAATGGATTACTTTTTGTAGGGAAAATTATTCCAAATGAAGAATTTGAAGATAATTTCAATGGTTATGAAAAAACTGAATTCTTTGATATGGATGAATTATTTACACAAGGAGGAATCGAACTATTTCCGGATAGTGAACCTAATATAAAGCGAGCATATGAGATATTGAACGATGAAATTAAAAAGTGATTTAGTTATTAAATCACTTTTTAACTGTTTTAATTATTCGTGAATAAAAGAGAGAATGATATGAATAAGAAACCTAAAGTTGTGTTTTCTAATTTCAAAAACAATTGGAAAATTTTTTCATTTTATAATCTGGCTAACATGTTTCTAAGTGGAGGAACTCCGAGTACAAAAGAGCCAACTTTTTGGGGTGGCTCTATACCGTGGATTCAGTCATCTGATATCCAAAAGGATATACTATCTGGTGTTATACCGCAAAAATTTATTTCAGAGGAAGGATTACAAAATTCGTCAGCGAAATTAATTCCTAAAAATTCTATTGCTATTGTTACCAGAGTTGGTGTTGGTAAATTAGCTATCATAGATCAAGATTATGCAACAAGCCAAGATTTTTTGTCTCTCTCAGATATTAATGGAGATACTCAATTTATAGTCTATAGTATCTATAGAATGCTCCAAAAAGAAAGTACACAACTACAAGGAACTTCTATTAAAGGAATTACCAAAGAAGACATACTTTCGAAGAAAATAAGTCTCCCAGAGATTGAAGAACAATCCGCCATTGGCTCCCTTTTCCGTACCCTCGACGACCTTTTGGCTAGTTACAAGGACAATCTCGTCAACTACCAATCACTCAAGACGACCATGCTCTCTAAGATGTTCCCTAAAGCTGGAGAGGCAGTTCCTGAAATTCGTTTAGATGGGTTTAAAAGTGAGTGGGAAATAAATAAACTAAATAAATATTTGACTGTTTCTAAGCAGAAAAATACTCAGCTGAAATTTGACAAAGAAGACGTTTTATCTGTATCTGGGGAGTTTGGAATTATCAATCAAATACAATTTCAAGGACGATCTTTTGCAGGTGCATCCGTAGAGATGTATTCAATTGTTGATACGGGAAATATTGTGTATACAAAAAGTCCTTTAAAAGCTAATCCGTATGGAATCATAAAAACAAATTATGGAATACCAGGAATAGTATCTACTTTGTACGCTGTTTATTTACCTAATGAAAATGTATTTCCAGGATTTGTTGAGAGATATTTTGAAAATGATTTAAGATTGAACTCATATTTGAAACCATTAGTTAATAAAGGTGCTAAGAATGATATGAAGGTTTCTGACGAAAATGCATTGTTAGGAGCTGTCATTTTTCCTCAATTAGAGGAACAGGTAGCTATTTCAGATTATTTTACAAATCTTGATAAATTTATTCAATCACACAAGGATAAAATTTCTCAGCTAGAAACACTTAAAAAGAAACTCTTGCAAGATATGTTTATCTAATCTTCAAAAATTCCCTTATCACCACCCATAAGCACACCATTTTTCGAATAGTATTAGCGAGCCCCTTTTATCCTTTCAAAGGGTGCTTCTTGGTATTTAATAACTTAAAAGTATTTACTTTTAATAACTTTAGAGTTATAATTAATTCGAAAAGAGGTTGCTTTGTGCACGCTATTTATTTTTATAAGGACAAACAGGGGAATCAACCGGTCTTGGACTACATGAGAGAGCTAGCTCGTCACGATAGCAAGGACAGCAGGATTAAACTCAACAAGCTCAATGACTATATCGAACTGTTGAGCCAGCATGGAACCCGTGCTGGCCAACCCTACATCAAGCATCTGGATGCAGAGATCTGGGAGTTGAGACCCTTGCGGGATCGGATTTTATTCGTGGCTTGGTGGGATGGGAGCTTTGTCTTACTGCATCATTTTGTCAAAAAGACGCAAAAGACACCTAGACGAGAAATCGAGAAAGCCAAGCGGGAGTTGCAAGATTTGAAGGAAAGAGGGCTAAGAGATGAAGAATAGTGCCATCGGCAGCAATTGGAAAGATGTGAGAGCAGAGCTCTTCACCAAGGAAGAAATCCTGGAAAGTGATCTGCGGGTCGCGATTATGACAGAGCTGATCGAAGCCCGGCATGAAAAGGGCATTAGCCAAAAGAAACTAGAAGAACTCAGTGGGGTCAGTCAACCGGTCATCGCTCGGATGGAGACGGGCAAGACCAGTCCTCAATTGGACACGGTCTTGAAAGTCTTAGCCAGTCTGGGCAAGACCCTCGCTGTCGTCCCACTGGAACAAGAAAAGGTCTAAACGAAATCAGAAAGAATTACTATGGATACAACACAAACCTCCCAGTCGCTCTACCAAGCCCTGTGGAACTCAGCGGATGTGCTCCGCTCTAAGATGGATGCCAATGACTATAAGTCCTATCTATTGGGGATGATCTTTTACAAGTACCTCTCAGATAAGTTGCTCTTCTTCGTGGCAGAGACCATGGAGGAGGATACAGAGAGCTTGGAAGAGGCACTAGCGGTCTATCGCAAATACTACGAAGATGAGGAGACTCACGAAGACCTCTTGGCGGTCATCACTGATGAGATGAGCTATGCCATTCATCCTGACTTGACCTTTACAGCCTTGGTAGAGCGAGTGAATGATGGAAGCTTCCAGCTAGAGGACTTGGCTCAGGGTTTCCGTGATATTGAGCAGAGTGACGAGCTTTATGAAAATCTTTTTGAAGACATTGACCTCTACTCTAAGAAACTTGGGGCGACTCCTCAAAAGCAAAACCAGACGGTTGCGGCTGTGATGAAAGAGTTGGCTGTCCTAGATGTGGCAGGTCATGCTGGTGATATGCTTGGTGATGCTTATGAGTACCTGATTGGTCAGTTTGCGACGGATTCGGGTAAAAAAGCTGGTGAGTTCTATACGCCGCAACCTGTTGCCAAACTTATGACTCAGATTGCCTTTTTAGGTCGTGAGGACAAGCAAGGCTTTACCCTCTACGATGCGACTATGGGGTCAGGCTCGCTCTTGCTTAATGCCAAACGCTATTCACGTCAACCACAGACAGTGGTTTACTTTGGTCAAGAGTTGAACACCTCAACTTATAACCTGGCACGTATGAACATGATTCTGCATGGGGTGCCGATTGAAAACCAGTTTTTACACAATGCTGATACCTTGGATGAGGATTGGCCAACTCAAGAGCCGACTAACTTTGACGGTGTTCTCATGAACCCACCTTATTCAGCCAAGTGGTCTGCTAGCTCAGGTTTCATGGATGACCCTCGTTTCTCACCATTTGGAAAACTGGCACCTAAGTCTAAGGCTGATTTTGCCTTCCTCTTGCACGGCTACTATCACTTGAAACAAGACAATGGTGTCATGGCTATCGTTCTACCTCATGGGGTGCTCTTCCGTGGTAATGCTGAAGGGACTATTCGTAAGGCTTTGTTAGAAGAAGGAGCCATTGATACGGTTATCGGTCTGCCTGCTAATATTTTCTTTAACACCAGTATTCCAACGACGGTTATCATTCTCAAAAAGAACCGCACCAATCGTGATGTTTACTTTATCGATGCCTCTAAGGAGTTTGATAAGGGGAAAAATCAGAACATCATGACAGATGCCCATATTGAGAAGATTCTTGATGCTTATAAGAGCCGTGAGGATATGGACAAGTTCGCTCATCTGGCTAGCTTTGAAGAGATTGTGGAAAATGACTACAACCTTAATATTCCTCGCTATGTGGATACCTTTGAGGAAGAAGAAGTGGAGCCCTTGACCGAGATTGTGGCTAAGATTAATGAGACCAATGCGACAATCGAAAGTCAGACAGCCTCACTTCTCGACATGCTTGGTCAGCTTCATGGAACGACCAAAGAAGCAGACGAAGAACTCAAGGCTTTTGTGGAAGCATTTAAGGGGTAATTCCATCTTTCATTTACTTTTTCCGAATAGATAGAAGTAGAGGGGCAGCCCTCTATTTTTTCTTAAGGAGAGGTAAATGGAAAAAAGACACAAGCATGTCTCACCGACCTTGGATATCATGGCTAAGAAGATTTTTAGTCTGCCTGAGGTGACGGTGGCTTTCATTCGAGATATTTTGGATTTGGATGTTGTGGATGCCCAGATTTTGGAGGGGACACAGCTTCATAAAAAGGACTTTGATGAGGATGAGCTCTTTTCAACCTCGGTGGATGTTCGGGCTAAGTTGAATGATGGAACTGAGGTTATCATTGAGATTCAGGTGCGTAAGCAGCATTATTTTCTCAATCGTTTTCATTATTATTTGACTAACCAGCTGGTGGAAAATGTGCAACAATTACGCCAACAAGGACAGACGCATAAGATGTACGAGCAGATGGAGCCAGTCTATGGCATAGCTATCTTGGAGAAGACCTTGTTGCCAGATGAGGAGTCCCCGATTAATACTTATTGGATGGCCAATAGTCGGACGGGTAAGCCTTTGTATTCTTTCTATAAGGATGGGAAACGGCAAAACCTTCTTCAGATTGCCTTTTTAGAGTTGGATAAGTATAATAAAGGTAAACATATTACGGATGAAGGGCGGCAGTGGCTAGAGTTTTTTGGAAATCTCCCATTTTCTAAGGAACCTAGTCAAGCGGTCACGCATGCCGATTCATTACTGGATTCATCCAGCTGGACACAGGAGGAAAAGGCGATGATTGATGAACGCATACGTATTCAAGAAAATTATGACATGACCATGGAAACAGCTATTGATGAAGCGCGTGAAGAAGGGCTGGAACGAGGATTAGAGCAGGGATTGGAGCGAGGCCGTCATGAGGGACAATTAGAACTGATTCGCAAGATGCTCTCAAAAGGTCTACCCTTAGAAGTTGTGTCAGATGTGACAGGTTTATCGAGTGAAGAGCTAGAGGCTATGTTATCCTAAATCCAGCTGGACACAGGAGGAAAAGGCGATGATTGATGAACGCATACGTATTCAAGAAAATTATGACATGACCATGGAGACAGCTATCGATGAAGCACGTGAAGAAGGCTTGGAACGAGGCCGTCATGAGGAGCGTCTAGAGTTGATTCGCAAGATGCTCTCAAAAGGCCTGTCACTAGAGGTAGTATCAGATGTTACTGGTTTATCGGTTGAAGAATTAGAGACATTGTTATCGTAAGAATCAGTTAGGAATAAACATTTATTTGAAAAGTCAGAGGCAGTTTTTGTCTCTGTTTTTATTTTTGGGTATTTAACATTTGTAATACTTAAACATTCGGAAAATAATACTTTGAATCGTAAAATTAAAAAAGACTGTCAAACGTTTGACAGAAATCTGAGAAAACAGATTTAAAACAATTTGATTGTTTTAGCCGATAAATCTTACTAAATAAGCCTTTATGGAATTTTAGAGTTTTCTCTTTCTTACACGTGAAAGAAATTACCTTTTTGTGCGACATTTTTAGACTATAATTTAGAGGTGAGTGACTGAACTTTCTAATATGACATTTTTGTTAAGGCCTTGTTAAACTGGATTACTTAGCCTTTTATTTTGTTTTCTCATCCCTTATAATTTACTTTGGTTTGTTTTTAATAAGAAAAACAACAGTATTATTAACAATTTTTAATATGAGGGAATCTTTATTTTCTTTCAAAGGACGGCTTGGTCCTAAGTTAGAGAGATTGTGAAAAAAAGTATCAGGAGAATAAACTTGTTTAAAGAAAGAAATACGAAACCAAAGTACAGTATCCGTAACTATTCCATTGGGGCAGCATCAGCCTTGATTGGGTTCATGGCTCTTGCCAATGGGCAAGCAGCTCAGGCTGATGAGGCACAATCGATTAGTGAGTTAACTGATGCCTCAAATCAGGCACAGACACCTCAAACAGCCTCAACGGCCCAATTGGCGACTTCAGAGCCAGCGTCAGCAGAGACAGTGCAAGCGTTGCAACCTGCCAATATTGCTCCAGTTCAACCTCAGGTAACAACTGTTCAAGCAGCTGAACAGACTCCTACCATTAATCAATTGGTTGAGGCAAGCAACCCACAAACTCAAGAAACCTCAGCAAACGTTTTAACCAATGCGACTGATGATCAAACTCAAGGCAAGGAGTATAGCACAGATACCTACGGTGCCAAAATGCCTTGCACGACTCATGAAGCAGAAAATGCGACTGTTGAAAATGGCGCTACAATTCAACAGTCAACGGATATGGAATCTACGGCTGTGGAGGCGACTAATCAAACTTATGTCGAGCTTCCTAAAAAGGATGCGGCAGTGACTTTCAATGTTACTGAGCCAGCCAATGCTTTGAATGTGCGTTATACAATACCTGATGGTGCGTCAGGTCAGCTGGATGTCCAGGTTAATGGATCAAGCGTTGGTAATCTTGATTTGTCATCTCACTCAGCATGGCAGTACCTTAAAGGTGACCATGAGTATGATCAAGCTATTGATGGTTCAAGTGCACGTTTCCGTTTTGATGAGACACGTCTTCTCCTCAAGGACATCCAATTGAAATCTGGTGATAAGATTTCTCTGGTTAAGAAGAAAGATGACAATATCCCTTATGGTATTGATTTTATTGAGCTAGAACAGGCTCCAGCGCCAGTTGCCCAAAGTGAAAATAGTATCAGTATCGTGGATAAGGGTGCATCTGCTAATGATGATAGTGATGACACAGCTGCCCTACTTGCGGCTGTTGAAGAAGCTAAAGCCAGCGGAAAATCTGTCTATATTCCAGAAGGACGTTTCAATTTTGACAAACAAGTTAATATCGAAGCGGATAATCTAAAAATTTCAGGTGCCGGTGTTTGGCATACGCAACTACACTTCACAAGTGACAAACGCTATGGTGGTGGTATTGTCTTTGGTCATAACAGTAATGGTATTGAGTTGAGCAATCTTTATATGGATTCCAACTTGACCTCTCGTTATAACGAAGACGCACAGTACAAGGCTATTTCGGGAACACTTGGCAAGGATTCGAAAATTCATGACATCTGGGTTCAGCATTTTGAAGTTGGTATGTGGATTGGAGACTATGACCAAACGGGAAATATGAAGTATACGGATGGTCTTGTCGTTGAAAATGCTCGTATCCGTAATAACTTGGCTGATGGTATTAACTTTGCTCAAGGAACCAAGAATTCAACGGTAAAAAACTCTAACATCCGTGGGAATGGTGATGATGGTTTGGCTATCTGGTCAAGTATTTCAGATGGGACAAATGCCGCAGCCGAGGAAAATAATAAATTCCTCAACAACACCATTGAATCAGGCTGGCGTGCGGCTGGTATCGGTATTTTTGGTGGTAAGGGTCATGAAATCTCAGGAAACCTCATCAAGGACGTCTTTGCTGGAGCAGGTATCCGTGTAAACACAGTCTTTGCAGGCCACAATTTTGACCTCAATGATTCTGGAATTAAGATTCATGATAATACCATTCTACGTTCAGGAACAACTAATGACCTCTATAATCTCCATCGTGGTGCCATTGATTTCCAACAAGTTCGTGGAACAATCAAGAATGTCGATGTTTACGATAATAAGCTATTGAATACCTTGGCTGAGCCGGTGATTACCAAAAACTTTGAGATGGGTGACAATGGTAATGGAGAAATCCGTATATCAAATAATACGATTGACAATAAGGCGATGATTGTTGGAGCTGTTTCAACAGTTTCTCCAACAAAGCCTGAGCCAAAGCCAGTCAATAATCCAGTCTCTGAGACTTCAGCATCGGAAACGCCAAAGAGTGAGGAAAGTTCATCAGCTCCAGTCTCCGAAGCATCAACTAGTGAAGTGGTATCTGAGACTTCAGCATCGGAAACGCCAAAGAGTGAGGAAAGTTCATCAGCCCCAGTTTCCGAGGCATCAACTAGTGAAGTGGTATCTGAGACTTCGGCATCGGAAACGCCAAAGAGTGAGGAAAGTTCATCAGCCCCAGTCTCCGAAGCATCCAATAGTGAAGTAGTATCCGAAACTTCGGCATCAGAAACACCGAAGAGTGAAGCAGGATCAAGCACCCCAGTTTCTGAAGCATCAACTAGTGAAGTAGTATCCGAAACTTCGGCATCAGAAACACCAAAAAGTGAAGCAGGTTCAACAGCTCCAGTTTCCGAAGCATCAAACAGTGAAGTGGCATCTGAGACTTCAGCATCAGAAACACCGAAGAGTGAAGCAGGATCAAGTACCCCAGTTTCTGAAGCATCAACTAGTGAAGTGGTATCCGAGACTTCAGAATCAGAAACACCAAAGAGTGAAGCAGATTCAAGTACTCCAGTCTCTGAAGCATCAAACAGTGAAGTCAACTCAGAGACTTCAGACTCTGAGTTACCAAAGAGTGAGCAAACATTAGTAGCTTCATCTACCAGTCAGGTTGACGTAGCCATTACTTCTGACAGTCCAGAAAACTCTCCGACTTCAGAGAGCACACAGAAAAATCCAATTAGCGAGCTTACTTCAGAAGTTATTGAAAAGGGATCAACAAGTCCGGTTGCTGTTAAAGTCTCTGAGGCTCCAACAACTACAAGTACATCAGAAGTTGTCAGCATTTTGTCAAATAGTCAGGTCGCCTATAACAACGACCTAAAAACCTCTGTAACAAGCAGTCAGTTTGCCTCAGAAGCTATTCGCTTTAATTCTCTTTTGAATGAGAAATCTGTGGATGTAATCGCAATTAAAGTCATGGCGGTTATGGCATCTGAAACATTAGCTTCAGAAGCAGCTTCGATTGCAAGCTCTGAAGGTGTTGTCAAAGAGAGTGGCAATGATTTGTCAGAATGGGCGGAAAGCAAGAAGGATGAGACACCTAAGAATGTCGCCCGTATTGATAAAACAACTGAGGCAAACCAGGTTGCTAAGGGTTCTGAAAGTCAAGCTAGCACCTCAAAAGAAAAAGGTAAGTCTAATACGACAACGGTCTTCCTTCTTGTCGGACTTGCTGCGGCACTAAGTATATCTACAGTTTATCTTACAAAACAAGGTAAAAAAGCAGGTAAATAATAGGTAAGAAGCATCCAAGAAAATGGATGTTTCTTGTTTTTTAAGCAAGTTCTAAGATGGCTAATATCATTATTCTTTATTTTTAATCATCCACTTTGATTTGGTCCTGTATAATTAAAGTGATGAAAAATTAAGGAGTTAAGATAATGAAAGAAAAAAGAAATAGTAGGATTCGTTTATTTGCCCTTCTTGTTTTAGTATTTACTTTAGGTTTCGGATTTTCAGTAGATACTAGCAAACAATCGTTGACTGTAAGCTCTCAAGCAGCTCAAGCGGATGAGAACAATGGTATATTAGCTTTTAATGGTCAAAAGCAGTTTGTCATGGAGGAAAAGGACCAGTTAGGACGCGCCCACAGTGCTCATATACAGTTACAAGATAAGGACGAGCCAAAGAATAAACGCCCCGGTAAAATAAAATATGATCCTGTAGGATGGCATAACTATAAGTTTTATTATGGTGATGGTAAATCAAAATCTTGGTTAATGAATCGAGGACATTTGATTGGCTATCAGTTTTCTGGTGTCAATGACGAGGGCAAAAATTTAGTACCTATGACTGCCTGGTTGAACTCTGGAAATTATAAAGGAACCGACGAAGGTAATCAGTCAGGCATGCTTTATTACGAGAATCGCTTGGATAACTGGCTGGCACTCCACCCTAACTATTGGTTAGATTATAAGGTAACAGCTATCTACAGTGGAGACGAGTTGTTGCCTCGTCAAGTGGAACTTCAGTATGTTGGTATCGATAGTTCTGGAAATCTCTTGGAAATTAAACTTGGTGGAGATAAGGAGACCCTTGATAGTCAGGGAGTTACACATGTTGTCTTAGATAACCAATCACCAAATGCAGAAATCAATTATGCAGATGGGACAGCAACAAATACGGTAACTGAATTTACTGAAGCACCATCTGAGCCTAGTTCTGAGAGTTCACAGGTGACTGAACAACCAAGTTCTGAGCCAGAGCCTGTGCAACCTGCACAAGAAGAAAGTCGAACAGTTTATGTGGCGCGTCATGGAACAGCAGATGTTTATTGGTATGACATCAATAGTATGCCTAGCAACACCAACAAAGCAAATGTCGTTACTATGACAGAAGCAGATGCCCTAGCCCAAGGCAAACGACACACGTCTAAAGAGTAATAAAAAAAGCTGGACAAGATGTCCAGTTTTTTTGTAAAACGGCTCACATTTTACCACTTTTATCTGAAAATTTGATATACTGAGACTATCAAAATACTTGTAAGAGAAGTCGTACCGACTCTTTTTAAGTATAAGAAAGGAAACTAAATATGATTTGGATTATTATTGCCATTATTGTTGTTCTTGTGATTTTTGTTATTGCAAGTTATAACGGCTTGGTTAAAAGCCGTATGCAAACCAAGGAGGCATGGAGTCAAATTGATGTTCAATTGAAACGTCGTAATGATCTCCTTCCTAACTTGATTGAAACAGTTAAAGGTTACGCTAAATATGAAGGTTCAACGCTTGAAAAAGTAGCAGAACTTCGTAATCAAGTTGCAGCTGCGACTTCTCCTGCAGAAGCTATGCGTGCCAGTGATGAATTGACTCGTCAGGTTTCTGGAATCTTTGCCGTAGCTGAAAGTTACCCTGATCTTAAGGCTAGTGCCAACTTCAGCCAGCTTCAAGAAGAGTTGACGAACACTGAAAACAAAATTGCCTATTCACGCCAACTCTATAACAGTGTGACAAGTAACTACAATGTGAAATTGGAAACCTTCCCAAGCAATGTTATTGCTAAAATGTTTAGCTTTAAGGCTGCTGAATTCCTTGAAACACCAGAAGAAGAAAAAGCTGTGCCTAAGGTTGATTTCAGTGGACTAGGTAACTAATATGTTATTTGATCAAATTGCTCGAAATAAGAGAAAGACTTGGCTTTTGCTCCTGGTCTTTTTCCTCTTGTTGGGCCTTGTTGGCTACGGTGTCGGCTATCTTTGGTTAGGTTCAGGCTTCGGTGGTCTGATTCTTGCTCTAGTTATCGGTTTTATCTATGCCGTTACCATGATTTTCCAATCCACTAATGTCGTTATGGCTATGAATGGTGCACGAGAGGTTGACGAACAAACCGCTCCGAACCTTTATCATGTTGTTGAGGATATGGCTATGGTGGCACAAATACCGATGCCACGTGTCTTTATTGTCGATGATCCTTCTATGAATGCTTTTGCGACTGGATCAAGCCCTAAGAACGCGGCAGTAGCTGCTACAACAGGTCTTCTTGCGGTTATGAATCGTGAGGAACTTGAAGGAGTTATTGGACATGAAGTGAGTCATATTCGCAACTACGATATCCGAATCTCTACCATAGCAGTTGCCTTAGCATCTGCCATTACCATGCTAGCTGGGATGGCTCGTAATATGATGTTCTGGGGTGGAGGGCGTCGTAGAAATGATGATGACCGTAATGGAAGTAGCGGTTTGGAAATTATTCTTCTCATTATTTCTTTGATTGCTATTATTCTGGCGCCTTTGGCAGCTACCTTGGTTCAGTTGGCCATTTCACGCCAGCGTGAATTTTTAGCTGATGCTTCTAGCGTCGAATTGACACGTAACCCACAAGGTATGATTAACGCTCTGCTCAAACTTGATAATAGTGCGCCAATGCAACATCACGTGGATGATGCTAGCGCAGCCCTCTTTATCAATGACCCTAAAAAGGAATCTGGTTTGCAGAAGCTCTTTTATACTCACCCACCAATTTCAGAACGGGTGGAACGCTTGAAACAAATGTAAAAAAAGTGAGACTGATGACACTTCTAAGGGTGTCTGTCAGCCTCGCTTTTTTAGTTTGATTCAATATAAAGGTTGCTAGCAACAGTTTCTGGAATTTGAATTTCTTTTCCATCAATATTCAGGCGGTATAGTAGTGTAAAAGGGTCAAAGCCTTCAAAGGTAAAAGGTGTTCCAATTTTAAGACCGACAGTCTTCAAATAATGGAGTAGATCAATTTGATCTTGAACTCGACGAAGGACATATTCTCCAGGAGCAAGGTCTTGTGTAAAAGTCTGGTTGTAGATTTCCTCTATGAGCTGACCTGACTTGGGGATTTGCCCACCGTGTGGACAGGTTTTGGGGTAATTGAGTAGGCGGTCAAGGGCATCGATGAAGTGATCAGAGACAGTATGCTCTAAAATTTCAGCCTCTTGATGAATTTGATCACAAGTGTATTGCAAGTGGTCCACCAAAAAGACTTCGATGAGGCGATGTTTCCGATAGAGTTCAGCGACATTGATTTTACCAGTTTTCGTTAGAAGATAGCCCTTGACTTTGTCTTTGATGATGAGGTCTTCTGAAATCAATTTCTTAATCATTTCCGTCACAGCAGGTGGAGACACCTGCATACGGTTTGCGATTTCCTTATTGCTTATTTTGCCTTCTTCAGTACCAATCTCATAGATACATTTGAGGTAGTCTTCTTTGTTAGGTGTCATTTCTCTTCCTTTGAAAATAGTCTCACCTTAGTATAACAGATTTATCATAAGAATACAGAATGTTTCTTAGATAAGATTTTTACTGATTCAAGCCTTGGGTGATTTTATCCAGATTATATTTCATCATGTTGTAGTAGCTGTCACCGTTTTGCCCTTTTTCAGCAATAGAATCTGTAAAGATCTTTGCATAGATAGGAATATTGGTATCCTTAGATACTGTTTTCATAGGGCGTTCATCGACACTAGATTCGACAAAGAGAGCTGGTACCTTTGTTTGACGTAGTTTTTCCACGAGTGTTTTGATTTGGTCTGGTGTGCCTTCTTCTTCTGTATTGATTTCCCAGATGTAGGCAGATGGTACGCCATAGGCTTTTGAGAAGTATTTGAAGCATCCTTCACTAGTGACAATCAGTTTTTTCTCATCGGGAATCTTGTTAAATGTTTCTTTAGCTTCTTGGTCCAGTTTACTAAGTTTGTCAGTATAGGATTTTAGATTCTTTTCGTAGTAGGCCTTGTTTTTAGGGTCCTTATCAATCAGTTGCTTGGCAATATTTTGAGCATAAATAATCCCATTTTCCAGATTAAGCCAAGCGTGGGGATCTTCCTTACCTTTTTCTGATTGACCTTCAAGGTAAATTACCTTAACACCATCACTAACTGCAAAATAATCTTTATTTTCTGTCTTATGAGCATTCTTGACTAACTTAGTAAACCAAGCATTTCCACCAGTTTCTAAATTGATACCGTTGTAAAAAATCAAGTCAGCTTGCGATGTCTTCTTTACATCATCAGGAAGGGGTTCGTATTCGTGAGGATCCTTACCAACGGGGACAATACTGTGGAGAGTGATTTTATCTCCGGCAATATTTTTGGTGATATCAGCAATAATGGAATTGGTCGTAACGACTCGTAATTTATCCTTGTTACTGCCTTGTTTATTGGTACAAGCTGTTAGAGTAACTACCGCTAAAAGTAGTAGTACTATTGTTGATAGTATTTTTTTCATATTATTTTCATCCTATTTTTTATTGTTTAGAAGTTTTATTCATGCCACTTTGTTTTGGGGCGATGAAAAAGCTGATGAGAAAGAGTAGAGCAGACGTTAATACAATGCTCGAACCAGCTGCAATATTAAAACTATAGCCGATAAAAAGACCTAGAACAGATGCCAGAGCCCCCAATCCTGATGAGAGAAGAATCATTGTTTTTAGGCTATGAACATAAAGGTAGGCAGTGGCAGCCGGTGTAATTAAAAGTGCCACAATAAGAATAGTGCCAACACTCTGCATGGCAGTTACAGAAACCAAAGTTAGAATAACCATAAGTAAGTAGTGGTAGAAGGTGACCTTAACTCCCATAGACTTGGCCAAAATTGGATCAAAGGATGTTAGGAGTAGAGGGCGAAAGAAGATTGTAATAGTTGCTAGTACGAGAAGTGAAACGATAATCGTTATCCACATATCCATGTCTTGTACAGCTAGAATATTCCCGAAGAGAATATGAAAGAGATCTGTGGAACTATTAGCAACACCGATGAGAATAATACCGAGAGCTAGAAAGCTCGAAAAGGTAATCCCAATTGCCGTGTCACTCTTAATAATGGAATTGCTTTTGATATAGGTAATCATTGTAGAAGCTAAAAGTCCAAAGATGATAGCTCCTATGAAAAAGTTAATACCCAAGATAAAGGAAATGGCTACCCCAGGTAGAACCGCATGTGAAATTGCATCACCCATAAGTGACATACCTCTTAGAATAATAAAACAACCAACAGCACCCCCGACAATTCCAATAACTAAAGCCGTTATAAGAGCATTTTGTAAGAAGTGGAAATTTAGCAAACCATCAATAAATTCAGAAATCATTTACATCTCCTTTATAAAATAAACTGTTACCGTAGGTTTTACGGAGATTATCCTCATTAAAAACAAGATTAGTAGGCCCACTAGCAATCAGTTTACGATTTAGGAGGATAACTTGGTCAAAATAATGAGGAACTTTGCTCAAATCATGGTGGACAATAAGAATAAGCTTACCTTTGTCCCTAAGTTCTCTCAAGGTATCCATGATAATATCTTCACTAACAGAGTCAATCCCTACAAAGGGTTCATCTAATAAAATAATATCAGCCTCTTGTACAAGACAACGAGCGATTAGAACACGTTGAAATTGGCCTCCTGATAATTGGCTTATTTGTCGATGGGCCAAATCATTTAGACCAAGTAGTGTTAAAGCATCTGTGACCTTAGACCAATCACTCTTAGATAGACGTTTAAAGAACTTGGTTTTGGGATAGAGTCCTAGAGAGATGCACTCTCTGACAGTAATCGGAAAGTTAAAATCAATATCAGCCTTCTGTGCAACATAGGAAATACGATTCAATTGCTGACGAATAGGTTGTTTATTGAAAAGGATTTTTCCAGAGTGAGGAATAATACCAATTAATGCTTTAATTAGAGTTGATTTACCAGCACCATTTGGTCCAATAATCCCAGTAATACTAGGTCCCTCCAAGTTTAAGGTGATATTATCCAGAGCTAATGTCTGTTGGTAAGACACATTAATATTTTCAATTTGAATCATTAGCTACCTCCTTGAGTTTAATATACTTTAAAACAAAAGTTAAGTCAAGTTAACTTATAAAATTAATTGAACTTAATTTTATATCGTTGTCAAGATGACAGAGGATAGTGAATGAGAGTACATTTTTTATATCAAATATTCAGCCTGCTCAAACTGTTTGATATTTGGGAGAGGTTACAAGGAACAATATTTTCTTCAATTTGTACGATCTTACTCTGTATTTCAAGAAATCTTTAGTTTTTATTTTTTAAAACTAGTCATATTTCCTTATTTCTGGCATAATAGATATATGAAATTAACGATTCAACGAATGGCTCGGATAGCTATTCTGTCAGCTCTGGCAGTAGGATTACGGTCAGCATTTATAGGATTGCCAAATATTCAGCCTATTACAGCTATGTTTTTTGTGGCTGTTCTTTATTTGGGCTTGGTAGATGGTCTCTTGATTATGGCTTTAACCATGGCCATCTCAGGATTCATCTTTGGTTTTGGTCCTTGGGTCTTTAATCAGATTCTGGCCTTCGGCGTCTTGATGGCTCTTTGGAGTTTGATTGCACCTAGGTTGTCACTTGTTTGGCAGATTGCTTTGGTTACTCTCTTGTCCTTTCTCTACGGAGTTCTCATGGATTACAGTTATGGCCTCCTATTTAAGAGTGGTCTTACCTTTGTTATCTCTGGTCTTCTTTACGACACCTATCATGCAGTATCGACGCTTCTATTCTATCCATTCATCCAGTCTATTTTTAGGAGGTTTTTGAAATGAAAAAAATAGCGACATATATTTTTCTTGCTTTATCACTTGTTACTCTAGCAGCCTGTGGAAAAAATGAGGCAGCTAAACTTACTAGCAGCACAAATAATCATCAGTCTAAGGTTCAAGGTCAAGTGACTTTGATTTTGAAAACAGATAAGGAAAGTAAGAAAAAATCAGTAGAAATCCAAAAAGGTGATACAGTGCTTGATGTATTGGAAGAGGTATATCCTGTTCAAGAAAACGATGGCTTCATCACTGAGATTGATGGTATTTCTCAAGATAAAGATAAGGGAATCTATTGGATGTTTGATGTCAATGGTAAACTTGGTGAAAAAGCAGCCAACCAACTTAAGGTTGAAGATGGCGATGAAATCAAATTCTATCAAGAAAAGTATAATTAAGATTCTGAACTCTGTTTCAGAGTCTTTTTTATAAAGTTCGGAAATAGCCTTGAAAATTTGTTTGAAAAAGTCGGAAAATTGCAAAATAACTGACGATTTAAAGGAAAATAGTTTACTTTTGTTTTAAAAGTGATATGATAAGAGGGTACTACATAAAGTAAGGAGAATAAGGTTTGGCTTTTAACAAATTGGAAAGCAGTAACAACCAGGAAATCATCTCTGAAGAAGTTGGTATCTTGAAAGAATTGTTGGATGATGCAACACGAGGCATGGCTGGAGAGCAAGGTCTCACAACTATCCAACATTTGGTTGAACTTTATGATGAAGGTGACTATGTGGCCCTTACACAAGCCATTTCAGAAATGACAAATGACGATATGGTCGTTGCATCACGTTATTTCTCTTTGTTACCTCTTTTGATTAATATCTCTGAAGACGTGGATTTGGCTTATGAAGTCAACCACAAGAACAATATTGATGAATCTTATCTAGGTAAGTTGTCTGAAACCTTTGATGTTGTCGCTGAAAGTGAAAATGCACGTGACATTCTTGAACATGTCAATGTCGTGCCAGTATTGACAGCCCACCCAACTCAGGTTCAACGTAAAACCATGCTTGAATTGACTAACCACATTCACGAACTTCTCCGTAAGCATCGTGATGTTAAGGCTGGTCTTATCAACAAGGATAAATGGTATGCAGATTTGCGTCGTTATGTAGAAATCATGATGCAAACAGATATCATTCGTGAGAAAAAACTTAAAGTTAAAAACGAAATCACTAACGTTATGGAGTATTACAACTCCTCATTGATTAAGGCGATTACAAACTTATCACATGAATTCAAACGTTTAGCAGTTGAAAAAGGTATCGAACTTGACAATCCAACACCTATTACTATGGGAATGTGGATTGGTGGTGACCGTGACGGGAACCCATTTGTAACAGCAGAAACTCTTAAACTTTCTGCCACTGTACAAAGTGAAGTTATCCTTAACTACTATATTGAAAAAGTTGATAATCTTTACCGTTCGTTCTCCCTCTCATCACGCTTGACTGAGGTTTCAGATACAGTAGCAGAGATGGCGAAACATTCTCCAGATACATCTGTTTATCGTGAAAATGAACCTTACCGTCGTGCTTTCAGTTACATCCAGTCTAAGTTGATTCAGACACTTCTTTTCTTTAAAGAAGGAAACTTTAGCAAGGAAAGAGTTGCTAAACGTCTTTCTGAAAATGTTCGTCTAGGCTCAGCTTCAACGGGTGAAGTAGTAGCTGATTACGTGCAACAACGTCTCAGCCAAAGTCTTCAAGCTGTCTCACAACAAACGACTGAATTTTATGAAACAGCTGAGGATTTCCATGATGATCTTTTGGCAATCAAAAATTCACTTCTTGAAAACGACGATGCTGTCTTAATTTCAGGTGATTTTGAAGAGCTTCTCCAAGCTGTAGAAGTCTTTGGTTTCTATCTTGCTACAATCGATATGCGTCAGGATTCAAGCGTTCATGAAACTTGTGTGGCAGAATTGCTTAAGTCTGCTAATATTGTTGATAACTATAGTGAATTGACTGAGGTTGAAAAGGTTGCGGTTCTTCTCAAAGAATTGCAAGAAGATCCTCGTACTTTGTCATCAACTAATGTGCCTAAGTCAGAAATTCTTGAAAAAGAATTGGCAATCTTCCGTACAGCTCGTCTCTTGAAAGACTATATTGGTGAAGATGTCATCAAACAACATATTATTTCTCACACTGAGAGCGTTTCTGATATGTTTGAGTTGGCTATCCTTCTTAAAGAAGTTGGCTTGGTTGATACAGAACGTGCGCGTGTCCAAATCGTTCCACTTTTTGAAACTATCGAAGACTTGGAAAACTCTAATGATATCATGAAACAATACCTTGGTTATGATATCGTTAAACGTTGGATTAAAAATAGTAACAATTACCAAGAAATCATGTTGGGTTACTCAGACTCTAACAAAGATGGTGGTTACTTGTCATCTGGTTGGACCCTCTACAAGGCTCAAAATGAATTGACTAAGATTGGGGAAGAGCGTGGTATTAAGATTACCTTCTTCCATGGTCGTGGTGGTACTGTTGGTCGTGGTGGTGGCCCATCATATGATGCCATTACTTCTCAACCATTTGGTACAATCAAAGACCGTATCCGCTTGACTGAACAAGGTGAGGTTATCGGTAATAAATATGGCAACAAGGATGCTGCTTACTACAATCTTGAAATGCTTGTTTCAGCTGCTCTTGACCGTATGGTGACACGTCAAATTGCCGATCCAGAAGAATTGGTTGATTTCCGTGAGGTTATGGACGGAATTGTTCACGATTCAAATGTTATTTATCGTGACCTTGTCTTTGGAAATGAACATTTCTACGATTACTTCTTTGAAGCTAGTCCTATCAAAGAAGTGTCAAGTTTGAATATTGGTTCTCGTCCAGCGGCTCGTAAGACTATTACTGAAATTTCTGGTCTTCGTGCGATTCCTTGGGTATTCTCATGGTCACAAAACCGTATCATGTTCCCAGGTTGGTATGGTGTGGGTTCTGCCTTTAATCGCTTTATCCAAGCTGAAGAAGGCAACCTTGAGAAACTTCAACATATGTTTGAAACATGGCCATTCTTCCGTTCACTTTTGTCAAACGTAGACATGGTGCTTTCAAAATCAGATATGAATATCGCCTTCCACTATGCACAATTGGCAGAAAGTGAAGAAGTTCGTAGTGTCTTCAATATTATTTTGGATGAGTGGCAGTTGACTAAAGATGTCATTCTTGCGATTGAAAAACATGATGGCTTCCTAGATGAGAGTCCGTCACTTAAAGCAAGTTTGGACTTCCGTTTGCCATACTTCAATGTCTTGAACTACATCCAAATTGAATTGATTAAACGTCTTCGTAACAATGATTTGACCGATGACGAAATTAGCCTTATTCACATTACCATCAATGGTATTGCAACAGGTCTTCGTAACTCTGGTTAATCAAGTAAAGTTCATCACTTTAGTGGTGGGCTTTTTGTTATGGGAAAATTTCTGTTATAATAGGACCATGATTGCTATGGAAACGATTGAAAAGCTGTCCAAAGAAAAGCTTCCCATGATAACTGTCTTGGCTGGTGAGGATTTAGGGCAGTATAGTCAAGCTAAAGAAAAATTTTTAAAACAAATTGGTTTCGATCCCAGTGACTTGACCTATTCTTATTTTGATATGTCAGAGACTGATTATCAAGATGCTGAGCTAGATTTAGAAAGTATGCCTTTTTTTGCCGATGAGAAGGTGGTCATTTTTGATCATTTCGCAGATATGACTACTGCTAAAAAGTCGTATCTGGATGAGAAAGAGTTGAAGCGTCTTGAAAATTATCTTGAGTCTCCTGTTGAAACAACTCGTCTTGTCTTAATATCTGCAGGAAAGCTAGATGGAAAGCGTCGTTTAGTCAAACTTCTCAAACGTGATGCTATGGTGCTTGAAGCTAGTCCTTTAAAAGATGCAGAACTTAGAACCTATTTTCAAAAGCAGGCGCATCAAGAGGGGCTTACTTTTGATACAGGAGTTTTTGAGGAACTTTTGATCAAGTCAAATTTTGATTTTTCAGATGTTCAAAAAAACTTAGCTTTTCTAAAGGGATATAAAACTGAAGGGAATATCTCATCACAGGACATTGCTGAGGCCATTCCGAAAAGTTTGCAAGATAACATTTTTGATATGACGCAACTTCTTATACGAGGACAGATTCAGAGCGTTCGTGAATTGGTTCATGATTTACGGCTGCAGGGTGAAGATGAGATTAAGTTGATTGCTGTTATGTTGGGACAGTTTCGTACCTATTTACAGGTTCAACTTTTATCTGCTCAAGGTAAAAGTGAGCAGCAAATTGTTTCAAGTCTCTCAGATTATCTAGGGCGTAAAGTTAATCAGTTTCAGGTTCGTTTCGCACTGAGAGATAGCCGTCCCTTATCAGTAGCGTTCTTAAAGATGACGATTAAGATTTTAGTAGAGACAGATTACCAGATAAAAACAGGAACTTTAGATAAAGATTACTTGTTTGATTTAGCACTTTTAAAAATTCTATCAAATCGCTAGAGGTTTAGAGTTTTCTATGATTTTGTAAGCAAAATTTTTGAAAGCTCTACCACTTTGCGGTAAAATGAAGAAAAAATGAAAAGAGGACCTTTACTATGGCAATTATTCTTCCAGACCTTCCTTACGCATATGATGCTTTGGAACCATACATTGATGCTGAAACAATGACTCTTCACCACGATAAACACCATGCAACTTATGTAGCAAATGCTAATGCTGCTCTTGAAAAACACCCAGAAATTGGTGAAGATCTTGAAGCACTTTTGGCTGATGTGGAACAAATCCCAGCTGATATTCGTCAAGCACTTATTAATAATGGTGGTGGACACCTTAACCACGCACTTTTCTGGGAACTTTTGTCTCCTGAAAAACAAGAACCAACTGCTGAAGTAGCAGCTGCTATTAACGAAGCTTTCGGATCATTTGAAGCCTTCCAAGAAGCTTTCACAGCAGCAGCAACAACTCGTTTTGGTTCAGGTTGGGCATGGCTTGTTGTTAACGATGAAGGTAAACTTGAAGTTGTTTCAACTGCTAACCAAGACACTCCTATCTCAGACGGTAAGAAACCAATCTTGGCGCTTGATGTTTGGGAGCATGCTTACTACCTAAACTACCGTAACGTACGTCCAAACTACATCAAAGCTTTCTTTGAAATCATTAACTGGAATAAAGTTGCTGAGCTTTATGCAGCAGCTAAATAAGTTTAAAATTATCCTCAATAAAAGAGGATAATTTTTTTGTAATATGATTGTAAAATCTCCTTGCTTTTTAGTGAATTATAGCTTAAACTATTATTGTTATGAAAAAAAAGAAAAAACATTCAAGCAAGAAGTACAGTGGAAGTCGCCGAAAAACTAAAGATAAAAAGAAAGATTCGGTAAAACAAGACCTTCAACAAGACGTCAAGAAAGACACTAAAGATACTAAAAAAGATGTCAAAAAAGGCGCTAAAAAGGCCAACAAAAAAGAAGCGAAAAAAGATACAAAAAAGGTTTCTAAAAAATCAGCAGACAAAAAAGTAGCTGAAGAAACAGTAGTACCAGTTGATCACAAGGAAAAAGAAACAAAAACTGAAACCTTGGCACTTAGAAGTAAACGCTCTAAGAGATCTAAATCAAAATCATCTCGTGATGATAAAAAAGCTTATCTTATTTTAGCTTTCCTAGGTGTTCTGGTAATACTTTTGTTTGTTGCCATGCTTGCTTTAGCAGGACGTGGTAAACAAGCCGGTCACACCGGTAGCCTTGGAAATATCTTCGGCTCTAGTTCTAAAGTCACTAAAAAAGAAGACAAAGAAAAAGAGGAAAAGGTAACTCCAACTAATAAATCAGCCGAAGCTAAACAAGCAGTCATGGAAGCAGATGCAGATACCATGAATGGTAATGGATTGTATTATGATTATGCTAACATGACATTGAACCAAGTGGTTGAAGCTTTTATGGCTGACCAAGGTATCGAGTCTAGCCAAATTGCCTTTTCATATAAAAATACCAAGACAAATGAGCAATTCTCTATGAATGATACTCAGCCAATGACCGCGGGATCAACTTATAAATTGCCACTAAACATGCTTGTCATGGATCAGGTTAATAAAGGAAAACTTTCTTTAACTGAACGTTTTGATATTACTAATACTGAGTATGAGTATCAAGGCGAACATGATAATTATGTTGCTGCTTTCGGTGGTTCAATGACTATTCCAGAAATGCAAGAGTATTCTCTTGTTTACTCTGAGAATACTCCAGCCTATGCTTTGGCGGAACGCCTTGGTGGTATGGAAAAATTCTATGGTATGCTTGATAAATATGGTAAATCAAAAGGTGAAGTGAAAACTATCCAAATGCATGGTAATAAGACAACGACGGATTATTACATCCAAGTTTTGGATTACCTTTGGAAACACCAAGATAATTACAAGGATATTCTCCATTACATTGGTGAGTCATTCCCTAATGAGTACTACAAGACATATCTTCCTAATCTGACAATTTATCAAAAACCAGGTTATGTCCGTGAAGCACTTAACGTTGATGCTATCGTTATGGAAGATACACCTTATATGGTTGCAATCTATACACGTTACCTTGGTGGATCAACTGAAAATTCAGATGAAATCAGCGGTTGGGGTCTCCAACAATTAGGAATGCTCTCTTATGTTATTAATGAGTGGCACCGTGTTAATATGAACTAATAAAGAAAGCCGAGTTTATCGGCTTTTTTCTATACAATTGAATAAAAGGTAAGAAGTACAATCCCTAGAAAAAGAAATGGAACAAATGCGATACATTCCTTAAGATTTCTTCGTATAAGGAAGTACGCTAGCCCTAATAGGCAGGCAAGCTCGATAGTTAGAAGTATTTTTGAAAATGGGAAAATAAGTGAGGCACTTGCTAAGTAGAGAAAATCACCTTCCCCAATATTTAGATGTTTTATAAAAGAAAGGAAAGCGAGGATTATCCCTATGGCAAATGTGAGGTAATAGTTGCCCATGAATAGGAGTGGGACTGTTCCAACTATCCAGAACAGAAGTGGATAGGATTTCTGTTTCAAATCAAAAATAGATAAACAAAGGCTGAAGTAAAGAAAGTAGGTTACTTCAAGACTTAAAAAGTTATAGAAATATAGAAGACATATTATCCCACAAAATATTTCCATAAAGAGGTAACGAAAAGGGATAGAAGACTGACATGAACGACATCGAGATCTTAAGAAAAGTTGTGAGAGGATAGGAATCATCTCGGAAAAACGCAACTGATGCTTGCAATGGCTACAGTGACTACTAGGAAAAATAATCGAGTTCTCAGGAAAACGATCACAAACTAGTCCGATAAATGAGCCTAAAGAGGCTCCTAGAAAAAAATAAATAATGCTTAACATACCTAATTATTCGAAAAAGAATGAGAAAAAGCATTTTACTTGCATATTATTTAGAAATATTCTAAAATAAGAGTGTAAATAATAGTAATTCTAAATAAGGAGAATTAATATGGTAGATTCAATTAAAGAAACAATCAATGAAACAGTTAACCAACAAGCTGAAACTCCAACAAATACAAAAACTAAAGCAGTTTTGAATCAAGCAGTTGCTGATTTGTCTGTAGCAGCTTCAATTGTTCACCAAGTTCATTGGTATATGCGTGGTCCTGGTTTCCTCTATCTTCATCCAAAAATGGATGAATTGATGGATAGTTTGAATGCTCATCTTGATGTTATTAGTGAACGTTTGATTACTATCGGTGGGGAACCATACTCAACTTTGGTAGAATTTTCATCTAATTCAGGCTTGACTGAAACTACTGGTACATTTGATAAACCAATGTCTGATCAAATTCAATTATTGGTTGATACATACAAATATTTGTCAGTATTGTTCCAAGTTGGTTTGGATATCACAGATGAAGAAGGAGATGCTCCTTCAAATGATATCTTCACTGCAGCTAAATCTGAAATTGATAAGACAATCTGGATGTTGACTGCTGAGCTTGGACAAGCGCCAGGCTTGAGATAAGCATTTTTGAGTTAAGATGATTGTCAAGAGTTCCTCTAAAAGTGTATAATAGACGTAAAATACTTTTAGAAGAAGGGAGGCGGAGATATGTCTGAGCATCGACGTAGTCTAGGCGTTTATGAAGATGTCCTAAATCAGTTAAAAGCTAAAGGAATTCGGTTGACGGAATCTCGTAAAGCTGTTATTCGCTATTTGATGATGTCTGATCAACACCCTAGTGCAGATGTGATATATTATGATCTTCTCCCTGACAATCCTGGGATGAGTTTGGCGACAGTCTATAACAACCTGAAGGTATTGGTTGAAGAAGGAATTGTCTCTGAAATTAAGGTTAATAATGATAATACAACCTATTATGATTTTATGGGACATGATCACTTAAATATTGTTTGTGAAAAATGCGGTCACATTACCGACTTAGACCTACCGATTCCGTCTTTCAAGGAAGAGGTAGAATCACAAACTGGTTTTCGCATTACTCGTGAACAGATGATATTACATGGGATTTGTCCAAACTGTCAATAACCTGAGTCTTAATGACTTAGGTTTTTTAAGTCTTGAAGTATACAATAATCTGTAAAGGTTTTCAAAACTATCTTGTCATGGCAGAAGCTTTTTGCTAAAATATTGCTATGAAAACTTTATATGACGTTCAACAGTTGTTGAAACAGTTTGGCATAGTGGTTTACCTAGGGAAAAGGCTCTATGATATCGAAATGATGAAGATTGAATTAGAAGCCCTCTACCAGAATGGTTTAGTGGACAAGGACAACTATCTTACTGCTGAAATGATTTTACGACGTGAACATCGCATTGAAATGGAGAAAGAAAATGGCAAAAAAACTCTTAGGAATTGACCTTGGTGGAACAACTGTTAAGTTTGGTATTTTGACTTCGGAAGGTGAAGTGCAAGAAAAATGGGCTATTGAGACAAATACGCTTGAAAATGGTCGCCACATCGTTCCTAACATTGTAGAATCTTTGAAACACCGTTTGGAAATGTATGGACTTACTGCTGAAGACTTCATTGGAATTGGTATGGGATCTCCAGGTGCAGTTGACCGTGAAAATAAAACAGTAACGGGTGCTTTTAACTTGAACTGGGCAGAAACTCAAGAAGTTGGCTCTGTCATTGAAAAAGAACTTGGTATTCCATTCGCTATTGATAATGATGCTAATGTGGCTGCACTGGGGGAACGTTGGGTTGGTGCTGGTGCTAACAATCCAGATGTTGTCTTTGTAACATTGGGTACAGGTGTTGGTGGCGGTGTTATCGCTGATGGTAATTTAATTCATGGTGTTGCCGGTGCTGGTGGTGAAATTGGTCACATTATTGTTGAACCTGAAACAGGATTTGAATGTACATGCGGAAACAAGGGGTGTTTGGAAACTGTAGCTTCAGCAACAGGTGTTGTACGTTTAGCACGTCATTTGGCAGAAGGATACGAAGGGAACTCTTCTATTAAAGCTGCTGTAGATAATGGTGAGCAAGTGACAAGTAAAGATATCTTCGTAGCTGCTGCTGAAGGTGATAAGTTTGCTAATAGCATTGTTGATAAAGTCTCTCAATACCTCGGACTTGCAACAGCAAACATTTCAAACATTCTTAACCCAGATTCAGTTGTAATCGGTGGTGGTGTTTCGGCAGCTGGTGAATTCTTGCGTAGCCGTGTTGAAGGATACTTTACACGTTATGCATTCCCACAAGTTCGCCGTACAACAAAAGTGAAATTAGCAGAGCTTGGAAATGATGCTGGTATTATTGGAGCTGCTAGTCTTGCACTTACAATTGATAACTAATGACAGAAGGTGTGTCTGACCAATTATAGGTGGACAGCACCTTTTTCTTGTTGAAAAACGTTTACAATCAGCTGAGCTCTGCCATTTTGTTGAAAATGTGGTATACTTTAAAAGTTGAAATAAAAATTAAAGAGGAAAAAATGACTAAACTTAGAGAAGATATCCGTAACGTAGCCATCATTGCCCACGTTGACCACGGTAAAACAACACTTGTTGATGAATTGTTGAAACAATCACACACTCTTGATGAGCGTAAAGAGCTTGATGAGCGTGCAATGGACTCAAACGATCTTGAAAAAGAACGTGGAATTACAATTCTTGCCAAAAATACAGCCGTTGCTTATAACGGTACACGTATCAACATCATGGATACACCAGGTCACGCGGACTTTGGTGGAGAAGTTGAACGTATCATGAAAATGGTTGATGGGGTTGTCCTTGTTGTCGATGCCTACGAAGGTACAATGCCTCAAACACGTTTTGTGCTGAAAAAAGCGCTTGAGCAAAACTTGACACCTATCGTTGTTGTTAACAAGATTGATAAACCATCAGCACGTCCTGAAGAAGTTGTTGATGAGGTTCTTGAACTCTTCATCGAGCTTGGTGCCGATGATGATCAGTTGGAATTCCCAGTTGTGTATGCGTCAGCGATTAACGGTACATCATCATTGTCAGATAACCCTGCTGATCAAGAGCACACTATGGCTCCAATCTTTGACACTATTATTGATCACATCCCAGCTCCTGTAGATAACTCAGATGAGCCTCTTCAATTCCAAGTGTCGCTTCTTGACTACAATGATTTCGTTGGTCGTATCGGTATTGGACGTATCTTCCGTGGAACTGTAAAAGTTGGTGACCAAGTTACCCTTTCAAAACTTGACGGAACAACAAAGAACTTCCGTGTTACTAAACTTTTCGGTTTCTTTGGTTTGGAACGTCGTGAAATTGAAGAAGCAAAAGCTGGTGATTTGATTGCCATCTCAGGTATGGAAGACATCTTCGTTGGTGAAACAATTACACCAACTGATGCTGTTGAACCATTGCCAGTTCTTCGTATTGACGAACCAACACTTCAAATGACTTTCTTGGCGAATAACTCACCATTTGCCGGCCGTGAAGGTAAACACGTGACATCACGTAAGGTTGAAGAGCGTCTTTTGGCAGAGTTGCAAACAGACGTTTCTCTTCGTGTTGATCCAACTGATTCTCCAGATAAATGGACTGTATCAGGTCGTGGTGAATTGCACTTGTCTATCCTTATTGAAACAATGCGTCGTGAAGGATACGAACTTCAAGTGTCTCGTCCAGAAGTTATCATCAAAGAAATTGATGGCGTGAAATGTGAGCCATTTGAACGTGTTCAAATTGATACTCCAGAAGAGTACCAAGGTTCTATCATCCAAGCCCTTTCAGAACGTAAAGGTGACATGCTTGATATGCAAATGGTTGGTAACGGTCAAACTCGCCTTATCTTCCTTGTACCAGCTCGTGGACTTATCGGATTCTCTACGGAATTCTTGTCTATGACACGTGGTTACGGTATCATGAACCATACCTTCGACCAATACTTGCCAGTTGTTGCTGGTGAAATTGGTGGACGTCACCGTGGTGCCCTCGTTTCTATCGATACAGGTAAAGCGACAACTTACTCAATTATGCGTATTGAAGAACGTGGTACAATCTTTGTTAACCCAGGTACTGAAGTTTATGAAGGTATGATTGTTGGTGAAAATGCTCGTGAAAATGACCTTGGTGTCAATATCACTACAGCAAAACAAATGACAAACGTGCGTTCAGCAACTAAGGATCAAACAGCTGTTATCAAGACTCCACGTATCTTGACTCTTGAAGAATCACTTGAATTCTTGGATGATGATGAATACATGGAAGTAACGCCTGAATCTATCCGCTTGCGTAAACAAATTTTGAATAAAGCAGAGCGTGATAAAGCCAATAAACGTAAGAAAAAAGCAGCAGAAGCTGAATAATATATAGAGAGGAGAAGAGATGTTTTATCTGATTGTTGCTGTATTGATTGCATCATTCTATTTCTTTATTGCACCAAAGTCGGTAAAAAACACCATGAATCTTCTCTTTGTCATGGCTACCTTAGCATTGCTCCTACTTTTAGCAGTGCTATCAATCATTAAATTCTTCAGCCTACCTGGTGAGTTCTTTGTTACAGTTGGAATGCTTGTATTGAGCTACTTCACCTTGAAAGATTTTTTCGCCATGTCGGAGCTTAATCATGAAAAAGCTGAGCATGAAGATAAATAAGTAGCATGAGATTAAAAGTCAGTCTGATAGATTGGCTTTTTCTTTTACCAAGAAGAGGTAACTCCTTGAAATAGCTTGGGATAAAGGGTAAAATGATTATGATACAATTTGAGAGAATGGACGAATTATGAAATCAGTAACACAATTTGAGAATAAAAAAGTTTTGGTCCTTGGCTTGGCTAAATCTGGTGAAGCAGCTGCCCGCCTATTGGCTAAGTTGGGTGCTATTGTCACAGTAAATGATGGTAAACCATTTGAGGAAAATCCATCGGCTCAAGCCCTTCTTGAAGAAGGCATTAAGGTTGTTTGCGGCGGACATCCTCTTGAACTTTTGGATGAAAATTTTGAATTAATGGTGAAAAATCCTGGAATTCGTTATGACAATCCAATGGTAGCTCGTGCTCTAGAAAAAGGTATTCCTGTTTGGACTGAAGTGGAATTGGCCTATCTAGTATCTGAAGCACCTATTATCGGTATTACAGGGTCAAATGGTAAGACAACAACGACAACTATGATTGCTGATGTCCTAAATCACGGTCGTAAATCAGGTGTCTTGTCTGGGAATATTGGTTTCCCTGCGTCAGAAGTTGCACAGTCAGTAACTAATCAAGATACCTTAGTTATGGAATTGTCTTCTTTCCAATTGATGGGGATTGACAGCTTCCATCCACATATTGCTGTGATTACTAACTTGATGCCGACACATATTGACTATCATGGTAGTTTTGAAGCATATGTGGCTGCCAAGTGGAATATTCAAAATCAAATGACTGTGGATGATTTTGTTATTTTGAACTTCAATCAAGATTTAGCTAAGGAATTAGCTACACAAACTAAGGCACGAGTAGTTCCATTCTCAACAGTGGAAAAAGTAGATGGTGCCTATCTTGAAAATGGTGCTCTTTACTTCAAAGGTGAATTAGTGATGCAAGCTGATGAAATTGGCGTTCCTGGTAGTCACAATGTTGAAAATGCCTTGGCAACTATAGCTGTAGCAAAATTGTCAGGTATTTCAAACCAAGCTATAAAGGAAACCCTCGCAAGTTTTGGTGGTGTTAAGCACCGTCTCCAATTCGTTGATACTATCGATGAAGTGAAATTCTATAATGATAGTAAGTCAACTAATATTTTAGCGACACAAAAAGCACTTTCTGGTTTTGATAATAGTAAAGTCATTTTGATTGCTGGTGGTTTGGACCGTGGTAATGAATTTGATGAACTCATTCCTGACATTACCGGTCTTAAGAAAATGGTGATTTTAGGGGAATCAGCTCCTCGTGTCAAGCGTGCTGCTGATAAAGCAGGAGTAACTTATCTTGATGCCAAAGATGTGGTAGATGCGACACGTATTGCTTTTGATCAAGCCAGTGCAGGAGATGTTGTCTTGTTGAGCCCTGCAAATGCAAGCTGGGATATGTACAAGAATTTCGAAGTGCGTGGTGACGAATTTATCACAACTGTTGAACAATTGAAGGGATAGGCTATGGCAAAAGCGAAAAAAATTGTTTTTACCGGTGGTGGAACTGTTGGACATGTGACTTTAAATCTTATCTTAATTCCAAAATTTCTAAAAGATGGATGGGAAGTGCACTATATTGGTGATAAGCACGGAATTGAACACGAGCAAATTGATAAATCTGGCTTGGATGTGACATTCCATAGTATTGCTACAGGTAAACTACGTCGTTATTTCTCATGGCAAAATATGTTGGATGTCTTTAAAGTTGGTTGGGGGATTCTACAGTCAATTGCAATTATTGCCAAGATTCGTCCTCAAGCACTCTTTTCAAAAGGTGGGTTTGTCTCAGTGCCACCGGTAATTGCTTCTAAGTTATTAGGCGTTCCTGTATATGTGCATGAGTCTGATCTTTCTATGGGCTTGGCCAATAAGATTGCCTATAAATTTGCGACTACTATGTTTACGACTTTTGAACAATCTAAAGGATTGGCGAAGACAAAACATATAGGTGCCATTACAAAGGTAGGGATGGCAACGTCCAATCAGTCTGATGCTCTGGATAAGATTAAAGTACAGTTTGATGACAAGTTAAAAACTGTCCTTTTCATAGGTGGATCAGCTGGTGCAAAGGTATTTAATGATTTTATTAGTAATACTCCACAACTGACTGAAAAATATAATGTCATTAATATTTCTGGGGACTCTTCATTGAATACCTTAGAACGTCATCTTTATAGAGTTGATTATGTGACAGATTTGTATCAACCTCTTATGGATACGGCAGATTTAGTTGTCACTCGTGGTGGTTCAAATACGATTTTTGAATTGTTAGCTATGAAAAAACTTCATTTAATTATTCCTTTAGGGAAAGAAGCTAGCCGAGGAGACCAACTTGAAAATGCTGCCTATTTTGAACGAAAAGGGTACGCACGTCAATTGCAGGAAGCAGAGTTAAGTTGGGAAACCTTAAATCATGAGCTTGAACAACTTGTTGAACATGCAGAGACTTACAAAGAAGCTATGGTTAAATCTGAGGAAATTACTTCTCCTGATGATTTTTATAACCTATTAGTGACTAGTATTTCAAAAAAATAAAGGAATTTCATGGCAAAAAAGGATCAAGAATCACAAGAAAAACAAGTTCTCACAGAGTGGCAGAAGAGAAACCTCGAATTTTTGAGAAAAAAAGAAACCGAAGGTTCTGAAGAATTTGCGAATGGAAAGGTCGTTCATTCAGAAGGAGCGACTTCAAATGAGAATCAACTACCAGTGAAAAAGAAGGTTAGAAAGAAAAAAAAGACCAAAAAGAAGAAACGAAAAAAAGGGAATACGAGCAGTAATATTCCAATTGCACAACAAAATCTTGCGGGATTAGTTATTTTTATCGCTGCACTCCTAATCGTATTTTCACTTTTCTTTATTTCACCTTGGTCAAAACAAAAGGTTCTCACTGTATCAGGAACAAAAAATGCTCTACCAGAAGATGTGAAAGTTGCAAGTGGAATTCTTGATACAGACTATATCACTCATGTCTTTTTCAACCAAGGAAAGGTTGCATCAACTGTTGAAAAAACCAATGTTTGGGTTAAAAAGGCTACAGTAACTTATAGTTTTCCAAATCAATTTAATATTGCAGTAAAAGAATACCCAATTGTTGCTTATCGTCAAACTACAAATGGTTATGTTTCTATTCTTGAAAGTGGTAAGACAGGAGGGACGGTTTCAACTAGCAATCTACCTGATAAATTCATCACTTTAAAGATGGATGACGAGAAGAAAATCGAAGATTTAGTAAAAGAATTAAATAAACTTGATTTAAAAATCAAGAATAATATTCAAATTATTAATCTTACGCCAACTAAAGCAACTTCAGATTTACTAACGATTGAGCTGTATGATGGCAATTCCATTCGTGTTCCTCTTTCTCAATTAACGGTTAAGCTCCCTTACTACGAGAAAATTAAGAGCCAACTTTCAGATGGAAGTATTGTTGATATGGAAGTTGGACTTTATACAACGACTCCTGAGGTTGAATCATCAAAAACTGATGGGGATAAAAAGAAAGACAAAGATAAGACTGATAAAAAGGAAGAAAATAAAACTTCTGAAGAAGATCAAGATACTACAACATCAACTGAACAGCATTCTGAGGAAGAGTCTAATTCTGAAAATCCGGGTATTCAAGGACAAGAAAATCCAACTGTTGGTCAAGAAACAACTCTTCGTCCTTCCCCTGCTCAAGGCTAATATTGAATAATAAAAAACGTAAAATGCTGACATTTTACGTTTTTTTATGGTACAATAGTATCCGAATAATTCTGTTTTTATACAGTTTACAAAGATATTGAATGGAAAGATTGAGAGGTCGAGTGAATGGCTAGAGATGGCTTTTTTACAGGATTAGATATAGGAACTAGCTCGATTAAGGTTCTTGTTGCTGAGTTTATTGATGGATCAATGAATGTCATCGGGGTAAGTAATGTTAAGAGTTCTGGTGTGAAAGATGGCATCATTGTTGACATTGACGCTGCAGCGAAAACAATCAAAACAGCTATTGAACAAGCAGAGGAAAAAGCTGGGATTGTTATTGAGCAAGTGAACGTTGGGCTTCCAGCTAATCTTCTTCAAATTGAGCCTACACAAGGTATGATTCCTGTAACAAGTGAATCAAAAGAAATCAAAGATGAAGATGTTGAAAGTGTTGTTCGCTCAGCCTTGACAAAGAGCATTACACCTGAGCGTGAGGTTATCTCACTAGTTCCTGAAGAGTTTATTGTTGATGGCTTCCAAGGAATTCGTGATCCTCGTGGAATGATGGGGATTCGTCTTGAAATGAGAGGTCTCATTTATACAGGACCAACGACAATTCTTCACAACCTTCGTAAGACAGTTGAACGTGCTGGTATTCAAGTAGAGAATATTATCATCTCTCCTCTTGCAATGACACGTGCTGTTCTGAATGAAGGTGAACGTGAGTTTGGTGCTACTGTTATTGATATGGGTGGCGGTCAAACAACTGTTGCAAGCATGCGTGCTCAAGAACTTCAATTTACCAATATTTATTCTGAAGGTGGCGAGTACATCACTAAGGATATTTCAAAAGTTTTGAAGACTTCAATGCAGATTGCTGAAGCGCTTAAATTCAATTTTGGTAATGCAGATATTGAAGAAGCAAGCGAAACAGAAACTGTCCAAGTAGAGGTTGTAGGTGAGAATTCACCTGTTGAAATTACAGAAAAATACCTTGCTGAGATTATCTCAGCTCGTGTGAAGCATATCCTTGATAGAGTTAAACAAGACTTGACTCGAGGACGTCTACTTGATTTGCCTGGTGGCATTGTCCTTGTAGGTGGAACAGCTATCATGCCAGGTGTGGTTGAAGTTGCTCAAGAGATTTTTGAAACAAATGTTAAACTTTACGTGCCAAACCAAGTTGGTATCCGTAATCCAATGTTTGCAAATGTGATTAGTCTTGTTGAGTATGTTGGTCTTCTTACAGAAGTTGATATCATTGCACAACAGGCTGTGTCTGGTGAAGAGTATCTTCGTCGTAAACCAATCGACAATGAGGCTCCTGCCTTGAGTTTTGATAGAACTCCTGCTCCAGCACCTCGAGTGGCTCCTCAGCCAAGTCCTGTTCCAGTTGAGAACACCATTGAGGTACCTCTGCCAGTTGAAGAAGAAAATCATGAACAAAAACAAAAACTTGGTGATCGTGTTCGTGGTATTTTCGGCAGTATGTTTGATTAATTGAATCTAGTAAAAGCGAGGAAATAAAATGAGTTTTTCATTTGATAGCGCATCAGTTCAAGGTGCGGTAATTAAAGTTATCGGTGTCGGTGGAGGTGGCGGAAACGCCATCAACCGAATGATTGAAGAAGGTCTTGCTGGTGTTGAATTTATTGCAGCTAATACTGATATTCAAGCACTCAGCTCTTCTAAAGCAGAAACAGTAATCCAATTGGGTCCTAAATTGACTCGTGGCCTTGGTGCCGGAGGTCAACCTGAAGTTGGTCGTAAGGCAGCTGAAGAAAGTGAAGAAACACTTACAGAAGCACTTACAGGAGCTGATATGGTCTTTATCACTGCTGGTATGGGTGGTGGCTCTGGTACAGGGGCAGCACCAGTTATTGCACGTATTGCGAAAAGCTTGGGTGCATTGACAGTTGCAGTTGTGACACGTCCATTTGGATTTGAAGGTAACAAACGTGGTGCCTTCGCTGTCGAAGGTATTCAAGAATTGCGTGAGCAAGTTGATACCCTTCTTATTATCTCTAACAATAACCTTCTTGAAATCGTTGATAAGAAAACACCACTTCTTGAAGCTCTTAGTGAAGCAGATAATGTTCTTCGTCAAGGGGTCCAAGGTATTACGGACCTTATCACTAACCCAGGTTTGATTAACCTCGACTTTGCCGATGTGAAAACAGTTATGGCAAATAAAGGTAATGCACTTATGGGTATTGGTATTGGTTCAGGTGAAGAACGTATTGTTGAAGCTGCGCGCAAAGCAATCTATTCACCACTTCTTGAAACTACTATTGATGGTGCAGAAGATGTTATCGTTAACGTAACTGGTGGTCTTGATATGACGCTTACAGAAGCAGAAGAAGCATCTGAAATTGTTGGTCAAGCAGCTGGTAGCGGTGTTAACATTTGGCTTGGTACATCAATCGATGATACATTGAAAGATGAAATCCGTGTAACTGTTGTTGCAACTGGAGTTCGTCAAGATCGTGCTGAAAAAGTATCTGGTATGAAAGCTCAGCCACGTAAAGTGACTACAGCTCCTTCACAACCATCAGCTCCTGCTCAACAAGTTGTTCAAGAAGAGCAACGTCCAGTTTCTCAACCTTCATTTGAACGTCAACCAAATTTTGACTATAATGAAACACCTTCAATGCCTCAAGCAGGAGTTCGTCCTGCAGCGGCAGCTCCTCAACAAGAGCAGTCAGCTTTTGGTAATTGGGATTTGAGACGTGATAATATTTCTCGTCCTGAAACTGGTCAACTAGATAGTCAATTGACTATGTCTACATTCTCAAGTGATGTCGAAGATGATGATGAATTGGAGACACCACCATTCTTTAAAAATCGTTAATAATGACTGTAGAAGAGAATAAAAATAAAGTTTATCAAGCGGTAAAAGAAGCATGTGAAAAGGCTAATCGCTCTAGTGATGAAGTCAATATTATTGCCGTAACCAAATATGTTTCAAGTGATGTCGCTGAGGAATTGGTTCAAACGGGAATTAAGCACATTGCTGAAAATCGTGTTGATAAATTCTTAGATAAGTATCAAGCTTTAAAAAATTATGATTTGACTTGGCACCTTATTGGTACCTTGCAACGTCGTAAAGTAAAGGATGTTATTAATTTAGTTGATTATTTTCATGCTTTGGATTCTGTTAAATTAGCAGAGGAAATTCAAAAGCGTGCCGACCATACTATTAATTGCTTCCTACAAGTTAACGTTTCAGGGGAGGAATCAAAACATGGTTTTTCAGCTGAAGAACTTGATACTGTTCTAAAACAAATTGAAAATCTTGATAACATTTGTATCGTTGGACTAATGACTATGGCTCCAATTGATGCAGATGCTCAAGAACTTGATAAGATTTTTTCTGAGACAAATGAGCTTAGACAATCAATTCAAGAGAAAAAACTAAAGAATGTTCCTTGTGATCAGTTAAGCATGGGGATGAGTCGAGACTATGACATGGCTATTCAGAATGGATCAACCTTTGTCAGAATAGGCAGTGCATTCTTTAAAGAGAACGGAGAATAACCTTATGGCATTAAAAGACGCAATTGATAAAATTGTTTCATATTTTGATACCGACGAAGTAACAGATTATGAAGATGCTGCTAAAGAAGAGGCTAAAGCACGTCCAGTAAAAGCACAGAGACCTGTGCAGACACCACCTCCTCGACAGCAACGTCAACCTGAGCGTTCTCAGGCAACAGTCCCTCCTCGTCGCCAACATGTTAATTCAGACTTACAGGAAACTCAAGTCCTTCGTAGTTTACCTCTGAGTCGTTCACAAGCAAATCAGGGACCACAACAAATGAATACAACTAAAACAACAATTGCAATTAAATACCCTAAAAAGTATGAAGATGCTCAGGAAATTGTAGAACTATTGATTGAAAATGAATGTGTTTTAATCGATTTTCAATATATGTTGGAAGCGCAAGCTCGTCGTTGTCTTGACTTTATTGATGGTGCTAGCAAGGTACTTACAGGCAACTTGCAAAAAGTCGGCTCTTCAATGTATTTGCTTACGCCAATTAATGTCGTAGTTGACATTGAAGAGATTGGTTTGGCTCACGGCAACCAAGAAGCTAATTTTGACTTCGACATGAAGAGACGTTAAATGATGTCTGTATTACTTTATGTTATTTGGGCACGTGTTGTTAACGTGATAGAGATTCTTCTTGTAGTCTATGCTTTGTTATCCTGGTTTCCAGGAGCTTATGATACTAGCCTTGGAAGAATCATTAGACAAATTGTTCAACCGATTCTCGCACCATTTCGTCGCCTGAATTTAGCTTTTGCTGGTATTGATTTTTCAATAATCGTAATTGTACTTCTACTAAACTTTTCACTTAGAATTCTTAGATTTATTCTACTCTGATGTCAGATATTAAAAAAATTGAACAGCATTACTCGTTAGATGAACGGCCTTTTCTAGAGAAGATTAGGGGATTTTGTCATTTAGTTGATGAGAGGTACAGTCCTTACTTAACTGATTTCTTGAACCCTCGTGAAATTCAGATTGTTGAAGAGTTGGCTCATTATTACAATTTAAAATTTTTTGTGAGTTCAACTCTTGAATCTGAAGAGTATGGAAGAGTGATACTTGCTCCCGAATATTACGAGCTTGAAGAAGATGACTTTGAAATTAAACGATTAGAAATCTTATATGCGAGACAGTTCAATAAATTGACACACCCAAAAGTTTTGGGAGCGCTGCTTAATCAGCTTGGTCTTGATCGTCAAGTATTTGGAGATATTATTCTTGATGAAGAAGGACGCGTTCAATTTTACATTGCTTCTCATTTAGCAAGTTATGCGATAATGACTATTACTAAGATTGGTAATGTTTCGGTTACTCTAAAAGAAGTAAGTAAAGACGATTGGATTTCAAATCAAGAAAAGTACTCAAAAACTTTTGTCTTACTTTCCAGTATGCGTCTTGATAATGTGTTGTCGACGGTATTAAACTTATCTCGTTCTAACGCCTTAAAACTTATTTCTTCAGGAAAAGTAAAATTAAATTATAGACAAGTTGAGAAGGCTAATCAGGCAGTTATTATTGGTGATATGATTTCGATTAGAGGTTATGGTCGATTTCGACTAGCTCAACAAGACGGATTTTCAAAGTCCGGGAAAGCTAAAATCGTTATTGAAAGTCTGTTAAGACGGAGAAAAAAGTAGTTATTTAATTTAAACCATTAAATATGGTAATGAAAAATAAAGGAGGCCTGTAATGGCTATTACAGCACTTGATATTAAAGATAAACAGTTTACAACTAAATTTCGTGGATATAATGAGCAAGAAGTTGATGAATTTCTTGATATTATTGTAGACGATTATGAAGATTTAGTTCGTGACAATCGTGAACTTGCTGCTCGTGTAAAAGAGCTTGAAGAAAAATTGGCTTATTTTGATGAAATGAAAGAATCATTGAGTCAATCAGTTATTTTGGCTCAAGAAACAGCAGAAAAAGTTAAAGCTTCAGCGGCTGACGAATCAGCTAACTTGATTAATAAGGCTAACTTCAATGCTACTCATTTGGTTGAAGAAGCTAAATCTAAGGCATCTGAAATTCTTCGTGATGCAACAGATGAAGCCAAACGTGTTGCCATCGAAACAGAAGAACTGAAACGTCAAAGTCGTGTCTTCCACCAACGCCTATTGGCTGCAGTTGAAGGTCAGCTTAGCTTAGCAAGTGCTCCAGAATGGGGTGAATTGTTGCAACCAACAGCTATTTATCTTCAAAATTCAGATGCTGCCTTTAAAGAAGTTGTTGAAAAAGTTTTGGATGAGCATGTACCTGATTCAAATGATGCAGCTTCATTTGATGCAACTCGTCAATTCACTCCTGATGAAATGGCTGAACTTCAACGTCGCGTTGCTGAAAGTAATAAGCAAGTTGAAGATTTCTCTAGTCCAGAAGTTGATGAAACAAACGAAGTTGTTTCAACTCCAGTTGATTTTGGTATTCCAGACACTTTCGAGAGTGAAGTGGCAGATTTCCCAACTTCAGCACCAGTAGATGAAGATTTTGATTTGCAACCTGAGACAACAGGTGAAATTAATCTAAACGAAACACAAACGTTTAAATTGAATATTAGCGAATAAGAAAAATACAACTTACCAAGTATATTAACAGCGAGTGGGAGATGGTGTGAGTCCCACATTCCCTATTTGGATAGTTATCATTTTCAAGCATTCTAACTGAAATAAGTAAGTTAGAAGGATGGTCCTCCTTACGGACATATGAGGGAGCAAATTCTTTTGCTCTGAATTAAGGTGGTACCACGAGCTTTCGTCCTTTTTGATGAAGGCTCTTTTTATTTAGTAAATTAAATTAAAGAGGAGATATAATGAAACTCAAAGAAACCTTAAATCTAGGTAAGACAGCCTTTCCAATGCGAGCTGGACTTCCTAATAAAGAACCAATCTGGCAAAAAGAGTGGGAAGAAGCTAAGATGTATCAACGTCGTCAAGAGTTGAACCAAGGTAAACCTCACTTCACTCTTCATGATGGTCCTCCTTATGCCAATGGTAATATTCACGTTGGTCATGCGATGAATAAAATTTCTAAGGATATCATTGTGCGTTCAAAATCAATGTCTGGTTTCTATGCTCCTTACGTTCCTGGTTGGGATACGCATGGTCTTCCAATTGAACAAGTGTTGGCAAAACAAGGTGTGAAACGTAAAGAACTTGATCGTGCTGAATATCTTAAGATGTGTCGCGATTATGCACTTTCACAAGTTGACAAACAACGTGAAGATTTCAAACGTCTTGGTGTTTCGGCTGATTGGGATAACCCATATGTTACTTTGACACCAGACTATGAAGCAGCTCAGATTCGTGTCTTTGGTGAGATGGCTAAAAAAGGTTACATCTATCAAGGTGCAAAACCAGTTTATTGGTCATGGTCATCAGAGTCAGCACTTGCTGAAGCCGAAATCGAGTACCATGATTTAGTTTCAACTTCACTTTACTATGCCAATAAGGTTAAGGATGGTAAAGGAGTACTAGACACAGATACATATATCGTAGTTTGGACAACAACACCATTTACAGTAACAGCTTCACGTGGATTGACTGTTGGTGCTGATATCGAATACGTTCTCGTAAAACCTGCCGGAGAAGACCGCAAATTTGTTGTTGCTTCTGAATTACTTAATAGTCTTTCTGAGAAATTCGGTTGGACAGATGTGGAAGTACTTCAATCATACCGTGGTGAAGAATTAAATAAAATTGTGACTGAACACCCATGGGATACAGAAGTTGATGAGCTTGTTATTCTTGGTGACCACGTTACTACAGATTCAGGTACAGGTATCGTCCATACGGCTCCTGGTTTTGGTGAGGATGACTATAACGTAGGTATTGCTAATGGTCTTGAAGTTGCCGTAACCGTTAATGAGCGTGGTATCATGATGGGAAATGCTGGACCTGATTTTGAAGGTCAGTTCTACGATAAAGTGGCTCCAATTGTTATGGAAAAACTCGGCGATTTACTCCTTGCCAAAGAAGAAATCTCACACTCATACCCATTCGACTGGCGTACGAAGAAACCAATCATCTGGCGTGCAGTACCACAGTGGTTTGCATCTGTTTCTAAATTCCGTCAAGAGATTCTGGATGAGATTGAAAAAGTTAAATTCCATTCTGAGTGGGGTAAAGTTCGTCTCTACAACATGATTCGTGACCGTGGTGACTGGGTAATCTCTCGTCAGCGTGCTTGGGGTGTGCCACTCCCAATCTTCTATGCTGAAGATAAAACACCAATCATGACTGAAGAAACTATCGAACATGTGGCTAAACTTTTCGAAGAACACGGTTCAGTTATTTGGTGGGAACGTGATGCCAAAGATCTTCTTCCAGAAGGTTTTACACATCCTGGCTCACCAAACGGCGAGTTTACTAAAGAAACTGACATTATGGACGTATGGTTTGACTCAGGCTCATCATGGAACGGTGTTGTTGTTAACCGTCCTGAGTTAACTTATCCAGCTGACCTCTATCTCGAAGGTTCAGACCAATACCGTGGATGGTTTAATTCATCTCTTATTACATCTGTTGCCAATAATGGTGTTGCACCATATAAGCAACTCTTGTCTCAAGGTTTTACGCTTGATGTTAAGGATGAGAAGATGTCTAAATCGCTCGGTAACACAATTGCTCCTAGTGATGTTGAGAAACAATTTGGTGCTGAAATTCTTCGTCTTTGGGTAACAAGTGTTGATACAACTAATGACGTTCGTATCTCAATGGATATCCTTAGCCAAGTATCAGAATCTTATCGTAAGATTCGTAACACACTTCGTTTCTTGATTGCCAATACCTCTGACTTCAATCCAACAACTGATGCTGTAGCCTTTGAAGACTTGCGTTCTGTAGATCAGTACATGACTATTCGATTTAACCAATTGGTTAAGACTATTCGTGATGCCTATGCAAACTTTGAGTTCTTGACTATCTACAAAGCCTTGGTTAACTTTATTAACGTTGAGTTGTCTGCATTCTATCTTGATTTTGCCAAAGATGTGGTTTATATTGAGAGTGCGGAATCACTTGAACGTCGTCAAATGCAAACAGTCTTCTACGATATTCTTGTTAAAATCACAAAACTATTGACACCAATCCTTCCTCACACTGCAGAAGAAATTTGGTCATATCTTGAATTTGAAACAGAAGACTATGTTCAATTGTCAGAGTTGCCAGAAGCAGAAGATTTTGTGGGTCAAGATGCACTTCTTGAAAGATGGAATGCCTTCATGGATTTCCGTGGCCAAGCTCAAAAAGCTTTGGAAGAAGCTCGTAATGAAAAAGTTATTGGTAAATCGCTTGAAGCTCATTTGACTATTTATCCTGATGATGAAGTCAAAGAACTTATTGAAGGTTTGAACGCTAACCTTGCTCAACTTTTGATTGTTTCAGAATTGACTATTGCTGAAGGAGAAGCACCTGAATCTGCTGCAAGCTTTGAAGGTGTGGCATTCACAGTAGAACGTGCTACAGGTGATGTCTGTGAACGTTGTCGTCGTATCGATCCAACTACTAAAGAACGTAGCTACAACGCGACTATCTGTGATCACTGTGCTAGCATTGTTGAAGAAAACTTTGCTGAAGGTGTAGCAGAAGGTTTTGAAGTAAAAGCAAAATAAAATAAAAAGAGTTCACCGTGAACTCTTTTTTCTATTTGTTTTTCGAATATAGTATTGAACACAATAAAAAACTAGCTTAGCTAGTTTTTTATTATAGTCCGTAGTTATAATCATCGTCTTGCATGGCTTCGACAGTTCCTAGAAGGTAACCATTACCAACTTGAGAGAAGAAGTCGTGGTTAGATGTTCCTGTAGAAATACCATTCATAACGATTGGGTTAACATCGTTCGCACTATCTGGGAAGAGTGGATCTTGTCCCAGGTTCATAAGAGCCTTGTTGGCGTTGTAACGAAGGAAAGTCATAACCTCCTCAGTCCATCCAACACCATCATAAAGAGATTTAGTGTAGAGCTCTTCATTTTCATACAATTGATAGAGGAGATCATACATCCATTCGCGGAAACTTTCTTGCTCTTCTTCAGGCAATTCGTTGAATCCAAGTTGGAATTTATAGCCAATATAGGTTCCGTGAACAGATTCATCACGGATAATGAGCTTGATAATTTCAGCGACGTTAGCTAGCTTGTTATTACCAAGATAATAGAGTGGAGTGAAGAACCCTGAATAGAAAAGGAAAGTTTCAAGATATGTTGAAGCAACCTTTTTCTGAAGAGGCGTTCCATTTTCATAGATATCGTTAATGATTTTCGCCTTAGTTTGAAGGTATTCGTTACTGTTAGTCCACTCGAAAATTTCTTCAATTTCAGATTTAGTATTCAAAGTTGAGAAGATTGAAGAGTAAGATTTGGCGTGAACAGACTCCATGAACTGAATGTTGTTCAATACAGCTTCTTCATGAGGTGTACGGACGTCTGCACGAATGGCTTCAACACCCGTTTGAGATTGCATGGTATCTAGCAATGTTAAACCACCGAAAACTTTTCCAACCAAATCCTTTTCTTCAGCTGAAAGTTTACGCCAGTCATCAAGGTCATTTGAAAGTGGGATACGTGTATCTAGCCAAAATTGTTCGGTCAATTTTTCCCAGGTAGATTTATCAATCGCATCTTCGATTTCATTCCAGTTAATGGCTTTGTAGTAAGTTTCCATTAGAAACCTCTTTCTTTATTGATATCGTTACTATTTTATCATAATTCAAAATCATGATATAGTTTTTTGAGTTGATCTATTAAAAAAGTCGGCGAACCGACCTTTTAATGCATTTTATAAATAAGAGTAGTGAAGTTGTTATCGTTAAATCACTATCTTAAATGACACAGCTTTCACATTGGTTAGAACCAACCTCTTCCCCATCATCTGTATAAGTACGGATGTAGTAGATTGATTTAATTCCTTTGTTAAAGGCGTAGTTACGAAGGATAGAAAGGTCACGAGTTGTTTGTTTATTTTCTGTTTTCCATTCGTAAATTTCTTTTGGTAGCTCACTACGCAAGAATAGGGTTAATGACAAACCTTGATCAACGTGTTCAGTCGCAGCTGCATAGACGTCGATAACTTTACGCATGTCCATGTCGTAGGCTGAAGTGTAGAAAGGAATTGTGTCTGTTGAAAGACCGTTGGCCGGATAGTAAATTTTTCCGATTTTCTTTTCTTGACGTTCTTCAATACGTTGTGTGATTGGATGGATAGAAGCAGAACAGTCATTAATATAAGAGATTGAGCCATTTGGTGCAACAGCCAAACGGTTTTGATGGTAGAGTCCATCTTTCTTAACGAGTTCACGTAGTTCTTCCCAATCTTTGGCTTGTGGAATGAAGTGACCATCGAAAAGTTCTTTGATACGGTCAGATTTAGGAACGTATTGGCCTGTAACGTATTTATCAAAGTAAGAACCATCAGCATATTTTGATTTTTCAAAACCGACAAAGGTTTCTTGACGTTCGCGGGCAATATTGTTAGATTCAACCAAAGTCCAGTAGTTCATAAGCATGAAGTAGATGTTAGTGAATTCAACAGATTCGGGGCTACCATACTCGATATGGTGTTTAGCAAGGTAAGAGTGAAGCCCCATAGCTCCTAAACCAAAGGTATGAGCTTGTTGGTTACCATTTTTGATGGATGGTACAGCATCAATACTTGAACTATCTGTAACAAAGGTAAGTGCACGTGTCATAGCCTTAATCGAACGTCCGAAGTCAGGAGATGTCATCATGTTAAGGATATTAGTTGATCCAAGGTTACATGAAATATCTGTACCGAGTTTGACAAACTCTTGTGCATCGTTAAGTTCACTTGGTGTTTGAACTTGGAGAATTTCAGAACAGAGGTTGGACATGACAATCTTACCATCAATTGGGTTGTGTCGATTGGCTGTATCAACATTGACAATATATGGATAACCTGATTCTTGTTGGAGTTTAGAAATTTCAGTTTCTAGCTCACGTGCATTAATCTTGGTTTTTGTAATATTGGGATTGGCAACCAACTCATCATACATTGCTGTAATATCAATGTAGTTATATGGTTTACCATACTCTTTTTCGACTGAGTATGGGCTGAAGAGGTACATATCTTCATTATTACGTGCCAATTCGTAGAATTTATCTGGAACTGTAACACCAAGTGACAGTGTCTTAACACGCACCTTCTCATCAGCATTCTCTTTCTTAGTAGAAAGAAAGGCAAGGATATCTGGGTGGAAAACATCCAGGTAAACAACACCAGCACCTTGACGTTGGCCAAGTTGGTTTGAGTAAGAGAAGCTATCTTCGAAAAGCTTCATAACAGGTACGACACCAGAGGCTGCCCCAGCATAACCTTTGATAGGAGCACCAGCTTCACGTAGGTTAGATAGGCTAATACCTACCCCACCACCAATACGAGACAACTGGAGGGCCGAGTTGATAGAACGTCCGATAGAATTCATGTCATCAGTTACTTGAATAAGGAAACATGACACGAGTTCACCACGACGGCTACGTCCAGCATTTAGAAATGAAGGAGTAGCAGGTTGGTAACGTTGGTGAATCATTTCGTTAGCAAGGTCACTAGCAAGGTTTTCATCACCATCAGCAAAGTAAAGGGCGTTGAAAAGAACGCGATCTTCAATACTTTCGAGGTAAGACTCGCCATCGTTTGTTTTGAGGGCATATTGTTGGTAGAACTTGTAGGCTGCCATGAAAGATTGGAAGCGGAATTTTTGAGAATAAATTTCTGCAGACAACTTTTCGATGAAAGCAGGTTCGTATTTACCGATGAATTCAGACTCGATATAATCGTTCTCAATCAAATAATTAATTTTATCTGTGATGCTGTTGAATGCCATTGAATTTGGCTTAACGTTTTCAAGGAAGAAGGCACGAAGTGCTTCTTTGTCCTTATGCAAAGGAATTTGACCGTTAACAGGACGGTTAATTTCGTTGTTGAGGCGGAAGTATGAGACATCGCCAAGATTTTTTAAAGACATAATACAGATACCAGGCTCAGTTTAATAGTATATTAAGGTTAAAATATTAAACTAAGCAAACAAGTTCCTTTCTATTTAAAAACTTGATAATTAAAGGATTTCTTTAAGTTTAGTCGGTTGAAAACCTGAAAAGACGATATCGCCTGCTTCAATAACTGGAGCAGCAGTGAAACCAAGACTTTTTACGTAATCGATTTTTTCTGGTTGTTCATCAATGTTGATTTCTTCGAAATCAGCACCTTCCTTTTCCAAGAATTTTTTAGTCATTTTGCACTGCATGCAGTTGTTTTTAGAAAACAATGTAATCTTTGCCATTGCAAATACTCCTTTATAAAAAGATTTTAAGTGACTAGAAGTCACTTTTTCAACTCTAATAGAATACCCAAAATATTGGGAAAAATCAAGCTAAATATCTTAAGAAAATACAATATTTTGTGTTTAGTATTGAAACACAACCCTATATCTTGTGTTTCAAAGGCTTTTTTAAGTTCTCTAAATTAAATAGAATTTGTTTATGAAAATGGCTAAAAAAGAAATATCTCACCATATATGTTATGTAATATAACATCAAAATGCCGATTCTATTTGTTTTTTCAAAAATAACAGTGTAGAATAAAGAAAATTTTTAACTAATGGAGGTTCAAGTATGCAAGAATACTGTTCAAATCTAACTGTAAATGGTAAGACATTCTCTTTCTATGATCTCGAAAAAGCAGCAAAATCTCATGATGTTAAGGTCGGAGAACTACCTTATACCATTCGAATACTACTTGAAAGTCTCCTCAGAAAAAAAGATGGTGTCGATGTTAAGGAATCTCACATTTCTGATCTAATAAAATTTCCGAATTTTCCAACAATTTCTGAAGTACCTTTTAAACCAAGTCGTGTTATCTTACAGGATTTTACAGGGGTTCCTGTTGTTGTTGATTTAGCTTCCATGCGTGATGCTATAGTGGCTAATGGAGGTAAAGCCGAATTTATTAATCCCGAGATTCCAGTAGATTTGGTCATCGACCACTCTGTCCAAGTTGATTCATATGGATGTGATACTGCTCTTGAAGATAATATCAATCTAGAGTTTAAACGTAATAACGAGCGCTATGAGTTTCTTAAGTGGGCCGAACAGTCTTTTGAAAATTACCGTGCTGTTCCACCAGCAACAGGGATTATTCATCAGGTTAATATTGAATTTTTGAGTGATGTCATTATTGAAAATGATGGGCTCCTATATCCTGACTCTATGTTTGGTACAGATAGTCACACGACTATGATTAATGGTATTGGCGTTCTTGGTTGGGGTGTTGGTGGAATTGAAGCTGAAGCAGCTATGCTAGGTGAAGCGTCTTATTTCCCAATTCCAGAGGTTATTGGTGTACATCTGACAGGAGAGCTGCCTAAAATTGCCACAGCAACAGATTTGGCTCTCAAGATTACTCAGGTGCTTCGTTCTGAAAATGTGGTTGGTAAATTTGTTGAGTACTTTGGACCTGGCTTGAAGAGTTTATCTCTAGCTGACCGTGCTACTGTCGCTAATATGGCACCGGAATATGGTGCGACTTGTGGTTATTTTCCTATTGATGACGAGACTCTTAACTACATGCGTTTAACTAATCGTGATGAGGAACATATCCAAGTCACTGAAGCCTATACAAAAGCCAATCATCTTTTCTATGATCCAAGTAAAGAAGCCAAGTATACTAAGATTGTTGAAGTCGATTTGTCATCTATTAAACCTTCTATCTCAGGTCCTAAACGTCCACAAGATTTGATTCTTTTATCTGATGCTAAGCAAGAATTTCAAGATGCAGTGGTACGTGAAGCAGGTGTCCGTGGTTTCGGTTTGGATAATGAAGAGTTAGCAAAAACTGCAAAAGTTGATTTTGAGGATCATTCAGAAATAATTCAAACGGGTCATGTTGCCATTGCAGCAATCACATCATGTACCAATACCTCTAATCCTTACGTTCTTATGGCAGCCGGTCTTTTAGCCAAAAAAGCTGTTGAGAAGGGGCTCAAAGTCTCTCCAACAGTCAAGACCTCTTTGGCGCCTGGATCTAAAGTCGTTACAGGTTATCTCAAAGCTTCAGGCTTGCAAACCTATCTAGATAAGCTTGGCTTTAACTTGGTAGGTTATGGTTGCACAACTTGTATTGGTAACTCAGGAGATTTACGTCCTGAAGTGGCTAAGGCTATTGTAGACAATGATCTCTTAGCGAGTGCTGTGTTGTCAGGAAATCGTAATTTTGAAGGGCGTATTAATCCACTTGTTAAAGCGAATTTCTTAGCTAGTCCACCATTAGTTGTTGCTTATGCCTTGGCTGGTAACACGAATATTGATTTGACAACTGAGCCTCTAGGCTTTGACGACAATGGTCAAGCTGTTTATTTAGAGGAGATTATGCCATCTCGTGATGACATTGAGACTTATGTTGATAAATACGTCACCCGTCAACTCTTCCAAGATGAATATGCCAGTGTCTTTTCTGATAGCGAGAAGTGGAATGCCATTCCTACTGAACAAAGTCAAAATTATAAATGGAATCAAAACTCTACCTATATTCAAAACCCACCTTACTTTGATGCTTTAGGAGATGATTTGAGTATTAAACCATTGGATGATTTGAAGGTTTTGGCTAAATTTGGAGATACGGTTACAACAGACCATATTTCTCCAGCGGGTAATATTGCCAGAAATAGCCCAGCAGCTCGTTATTTGACTGAGAATGGTGTTGATTATCAAGAATTTAATTCTTATGGTAGCCGTCGTGGAAATCACGAAGTCATGATGCGAGGAACTTTTGCTAATATTCGTATCAAGAATGAGCTAGCAGATGGAAAAATTGGTGGATATACTAAATATGATGGTGATATTCTACCTATATATGATGCTGCTATGAAATATAAAGAAGCTAATCAAGATACACTTGTAATTGCTGGTAAGGATTATGGTATGGGCTCTAGTCGTGACTGGGCTGCTAAAGGTGCAAATCTTCTTGGTGTAAAAGTAGTGCTTGCAGAGAGTTTTGAGCGTATTCACCGTTCAAATCTAGTTATGATGGGAATTTTACCAGTCCAATTTATGGAAGGGGAAAATGCTGAAAGTCTTGGATTGACAGGACATGAGACCTTTAGCTTTGATCTTTCAGAAAATCCAGGTGTCCATGATGTTATCACTGTTACAGCTTCAACACCTGAACAAACCAAAACCTTTAAAGCCTTGGTACGCTTCGATGCAGATGCTGATATTCGCTACTATAAAAATGGTGGTATCTTACCAATGGTTGTAAGAAAAAAATTGAAGGGAGCCTAATATGACAACAGTTGAAATTAATGGACTTAAGGATATGATTGCCTGTAATACTAGGATTTCATCTATTATTGATGACCATTTATCCTATGCAGGATATGATATTTCCGAGTTTATGGAAAATAAAGCGTCTTTTGAGGAAGTGATTTATCTCTTATGGAATGGTCATCTTCCTACGCAAATGGAACTCAAGTATTTTGAAGCTGAGTTGCGTAAGAACTATGACATTTCAGATGCTGTAGAACAATGCATTCTTATCCAATCTCGTCCACATTTGCACCCAATGAGTGTTTTACGTTCAACAGTTTCACTTCTTGGGGTATACAATGTGGATGCTGAGGAGAAATCCATGGAAGCCGTTTATCAGCAAAGTATTGAATTGATGGCTAAATTGCCAACAATTATTACGACTTTTGCACGCTTACGTACTGGTAAAATGCCCCTCAAGCCAAGAGAAGATTTAGGTTTTGCTGCTAATTTTCTTTACATGCTGAATGGTGTTGAACCTTCTGAAATTGAAGTTGAGGCTATGAATAAGGCCTTAATTCTACATGCTGATCATGAGTTGAATGCTTCAACTTTTGCAGCGCGTGTTTGTGCTTCGACTCTGACAGATATTTATTCTTGTGTTACAACAGCTATTGGTGCTCTAAAAGGTCCCCTGCATGGTGGGGCTAATGAACGCGTCTTTGATATGCTTAAAGAAATCCGCGAATCAGGTGATGTTTATGCTTACTTACAGGAAAAACTTGACTCTAAAGAGAAAATCATGGGATTTGGGCACCGTGTATACAAGAAACAGGATCCTCGTGAAATTTTCTTAAGAGATATGGCTAAAAAGTTGACAGAGGGTACCGAGAATGAAGAATTCTTTAATATGTCTCAAGAAATTGAAGAGTTCATGAAAGATAAGAAGGGATTAATTCCCAATGTAGACTTCTATTCAGCCACCGTATACCATACTCTAGGAATTGACAGCGATATCTTCACACTTATCTTTGCAATGAGTCGTGTTGCCGGCTGGATTGCTCATATTCAAGAGCAGCAAAAAAATAACAAATTGATTCGTCCTCGCTCACAGTATATTGGACAAGAAAATATGACCTATATTCCTTTAGAAAAACGCTAGGGAGGAAAGCTATATGGCAGAAAAAATCGTAATGACAAATGGACAGCTTCAAGTTTCTGATAGTCCAATTATCCCTTTTATTGAAGGGGATGGTGTTGGACATGATATCTGGAAGAATGCCCAAGCAATCTTTGATAAAGCAGTAGAAGTAGTCTATGAAGGGAAGCGTCATATTGAGTGGCAAGAGCTCCTAGCTGGTAAGAAGGCTTATGATAAAACAGGAGAATGGTTGCCGAAAAAAACATTGGAAACTATTCGAGAAAGTTTAGTTGCTATTAAGGGTCCGCTTGAGACGCCAGTAGGTGGAGGGATTCGTTCTTTAAATGTAGCTTTACGTCAAGAACTTGATCTCTACGCTTGTGTTAGACCGGTTCGTTACTTTGAAGGAGTAGCAAGTCCGCTTAAGGAACCAGAAAAAACGAATATTACTATTTTTCGTGAAAATACTGAAGATATTTATGCGGGAATTGAATGGGAAGCGGGAACAGCAGATGTTAAGCGCGTGATTGAGTTTCTCCAGACAGAAATGAATGTTAGTAAAATTCGCTTCCCAGAATCAAGTAGTATCGGAATCAAGCCAATTTCAATAGAAGGAAGTAAACGTCTCATTCGCTCGGCTATCGACTATGCTCTCAAGAACAATCTAAAAAAAGTGACCTTAGTTCATAAGGGGAATATTCAAAAATTTACAGAAGGTGGCTTCCGTAAATGGGGTTATGAATTGGCTCAGGAAGACTATAAAGAAGAATTGCTGGCTGGTCGTTTAGAGATTAATGATATAATCGCGGATAACTTTCTACAACAGATTCTTTTAAATCCAGAAAAATTTGATGTTGTTGCCTTAACCAACTTGAATGGTGATTATGCTAGTGACGCCTTAGCTGCACAAGTTGGTGGTATCGGCATCTCCCCTGGAGCCAACATTAACTATCAAACAGGCCATGCTATTTTTGAAGCAACACATGGAACAGCTCCGGATATCGCGGATCAAGATAAGGCTAATCCTTGCTCAGTTCTATTATCTGGCTGCATGCTTCTAGATTATATTGGTTGGACTGAGGCAGCTCAACTGATTACAAGTGCTATTGAAAAGACATTTAAAGCCGATATCTTTACAGCTGACTTGGCATTTGGGAAGCAAGCTTATTCAACGAGTGCCTTTAGCAATCAAATTCTTTCAATTATGTGATTGTTTTTGCTCGAAAATGAAAATTAACGATTGAAAACACCATGAAAGAAATTTTCTGAAAATGTTGTAAATAACTAGAGACTAGTATTTGCTTATGTTTAAAAAATTGAAAATGAGCAGTAAAATGAGAGACAGGCTTTTGAAAAACTTGTAGAAAGTACGTTTTAACCTTGATAATCTCAATTAGCTATGTTATAATTCTAAATTGTAAGGGTTATCATTGATAACTCAAATATTCCAAACTAAGAAGGAGAATCCATTATGGCTTCTAAAGATTTCCACATTGTTGCAGAAACAGGTATCCACGCACGTCCAGCTACTTTGCTTGTTCAAACAGCTAGCAAATTTGCTTCAGATATCACTCTTGACTACAAAGGTAAAGCAGTTAACCTTAAATCAATCATGGGTGTTATGAGCCTTGGTGTTGGTCAAGGTGCTGACGTAACTATCTCTGCAGAAGGTGCTGATGCTGATGATGCAATCGCAGCAATCGCAGAAACAATGACAAAAGAAGGATTGGCATAAGAATATGACAGAAATGCTTAAAGGAATCGCAGCATCTGATGGTGTTGCAGTTGCTAAGGCATATCTGCTTGTTCAACCGGACTTGTCATTTGAAACTGTAACAGTTGAAGATACAAGTGCAGAAGAGGCTCGTCTAGATGCTGCTCTAGCGGCGTCACAAGACGAGCTTTCTGTTATCCGTGAAAAAGCAGTTGAAAGCCTTGGTGAAGAAGCGGCAGCCGTTTTTGATGCTCATTTGATGGTTCTTGCTGACCCAGAAATGACTGGTCAAATTAAAGAAACTATCCGTGCTAAACAAGTTAATGCTGAAGCTGCTTTGACAGAAGTAACAGACATGTTTATCGCTATTTTTGAAGGTATGGAAGACAACCCATACATGCAAGAACGTGCAGCGGATATTCGTGACGTTACAAAACGTGTGCTTGCTAACTTGCTTGGTAAGAAATTGCCTAACCCGGCAACAATCAACGAAGAATCAATCGTTGTTGCTCATGACTTGACACCATCTGATACAGCTCAGTTGAACAAAAAGTACGTAAAAGCCTTTGTTACTAACATCGGTGGACGTACAAGTCACTCAGCTATCATGGCGCGTACACTTGAAATCGCAGCCGTTCTTGGAACAAATAACATCACAGAACTTGTCAAAGATGGTGATGTTTTGGCTGTTTCAGGTATTACTGGTGAAGTTGTTATCAACCCAACTGAAGAGCAAATTGCTGAGTTCAAAGCAGCTGGTGAAGCTTACGCTAAACAAAAAGCTGAATGGGCTCTCCTTAAAGATGCTCAAACAGTTACTGCCGATGGAAAACATTTCGAATTGGCTGCTAACATCGGTACACCTAAAGACGTTGAAGGTGTAAATGATAACGGTGCAGAAGCTGTTGGTCTCTATCGTACAGAATTCTTGTATATGGATTCTCAAGACTTCCCAACTGAAGATGACCAATATGAAGCTTACAAAGCAGTTCTTGAAGGTATGAACGGTAAACCTGTTGTCGTTCGTACAATGGATATCGGTGGGGATAAAGAACTCCCTTACTTCGATCTTCCTAAAGAAATGAACCCATTCTTAGGTTACCGTGCTTTGCGTATCTCTATCTCTGAAACTGGTAATCAAATGTTCCGTACACAATTGCGTGCTTTGCTTCGTGCATCTGTTCACGGTAAATTGCGTATCATGTTCCCAATGGTTGCTTTGTTGACTGAGTTCCGTACTGCTAAAGGTATTCTTGAAGAAGAAAAAGCTAAATTGGTTGCTGAAGGTGTTGCCGTTGCAGACGATATCGAAGTAGGTATCATGATTGAAATCCCAGCTGCAGCTATGCTTGCTGACCAATTTGCTAAGGAAGTTGATTTCTTCTCAATTGGTACAAATGACCTTATCCAATACACAATGGCTGCTGACCGTATGAACGAACAAGTTTCATATCTTTACCAACCATATAACCCATCAATCCTTCGTTTGATTAACAATGTTATCAAAGCGGCTCATGCTGAAGGTAAATGGGCTGGTATGTGTGGTGAAATGGCCGGTGACCAAACTGCTGTTCCACTTCTTGTTGGAATGGGCTTGGATGAGTTCTCAATGTCAGCGACATCTGTTCTTCGTACACGTAGCTTGATGAAGAAACTTGACACAGCTAAAATGGAAGAATACGCTAATCGTGCTCTTACTGAATGTGCAACAATGGAAGAAGTTCTTGAACTTTCAAAAGAATACGTTAACGTAGACTAATCATAAAAAGTGGAGGCTTAGGCTTTCACTTTTTTTATATCTAAACGGAGACAAAATAATTGACTCATTCTTTAGTTAGGAGTAGAATACGGCTAACCTAGGTTAACAATTTTAACTATTTTTTGTCAAAATTTTCTGAATAATTCTCGTTTAAATCTTGGAATATTTCTAAAAAAATGATAAAATAGGTCTTATAATAGATAAAAGGAGTTACTATCTTGGCTAAACAATACAAAAACTATGTCAATGGTGAGTGGAAAACATCTGAAAACGAAATTACTATTTACGCACCTGCAAACGGTGAGGAACTTGGATCAGTTCCAGCGATGAGCCAAGCTGAAGTAGACGAAGTCTACGCAGCAGCTAAAGCAGCACTCCCAGCATGGCGTGCGCTTTCATATGCTGAACGTGCAGCTTACCTTCATAAAGCAGCAGATATCTTGGAACGTGATGCAGAAAAAATCGGTCAAGTTCTTTCTAAAGAAATCTCTAAAGGTTTGAAATCTGCAATCGGTGAAGTTGTTCGTACTGCTGAAATTATCCACTATGCAGCTGAAGAAGGTTTGCGTTTGGAAGGTGAAGTACTTGAAGGTGGTGCATTTGACGCTGGTAGCAAGAAAAAAATTGCTGTTGTTCGTCGCGAACCAGTAGGTCTTGTACTTGCTATCTCTCCATTTAACTACCCAGTAAACTTGGCTGGTTCTAAAATTGCTCCTGCCTTGATTGCTGGTGACGTTGTTGCCTTCAAACCACCAACACAAGGTTCTATCTCAGGTCTTCTTTTGGTTGAAGCATTTGTTGAAGCTGGTATCCCTGCAGGTGTCTTGAACTCTATCACAGGTCGTGGTTCTGTTATCGGTGACTACATCGTTGAACACAAAGCAGTTGATTTCATCAACTTCACAGGTTCAACACCAGTTGGTGAAAACATCGGTCGTTTGGCAGCTATGCGTCCAATCATGCTTGAACTTGGTGGTAAAGATGCCGCTATCGTTCTTGAAGATGCTGATCTTGACTTGACTGCTAAAAACATTGTTGCTGGTGCCTTTGACTATTCAGGTCAACGTTGTACAGCTATCAAACGTGTTCTTGTAATGGATAGTGTTGCAGATGAATTGGTAGAAAAAGTAACTGCTTTGGTAGGTAATATCACTGTTGGTATGCCTGAAGAAAGCGCAAGCGTTACACCACTTATCGATACAAAAGCAGCTGACTTCGTTCAAGGTTTGATTGATGATGCCGTTGAACAAGGTGCTACTGCTAAAACTGAATTGAAACGTGAAGGTAACCTTATCTACCCAGCTGTCTTTGACCATGTGACAACTGACATGCGTCTTGCTTGGGAAGAACCATTTGGTCCAGTATTGCCATTCATCCGTGTATCTTCAGTAGAAGAAGCAATCAAGATTTCTAACGAATCTGAATTTGGTCTTCAAGGTGCAGTCTTCACTCAAGACTACCCACGTGCGTTTGCAATTGCTGAACAACTTGAAGTTGGTACAGTTCACATCAACAACAAAACACAACGTGGTACAGATAACTTCCCATTCCTTGGTGTTAAAGGATCCGGTGCCGGAACTCAAGGTGTGAAATACTCTATCGAAGCTATGACTCGTGTGAAATCAACAGTATTTGATATCGCAAACTACTAAGAGTTTAGCTATTCAATCATTAAAAAAGTGTAAAGAGTCCTCATTATAGGGACTCTTTTTCTTTTAAAATATGGTATAATAGAACTAAATTTCGAATATAGAGAGTTTTCTGACAATGAATAAATCTTATTTTTACTTGGTTATGAAGACGCATGAGTTAGAGGTGCCATACACTGGGAAACTTCGTCGTGTGCGTGTTCTTCTGCCTAAGAACTATGAAACGGATACAGATCGTTCTTACCCTGTCGTGTATTTCCATGATGGTCAGAATGTTCTTTATAGTAAGGAGTCATTTTCTGGCTATTCTTGGAAGATTATCCCAACAATCAAACGTAATCCTGATATTTCACGTATGATTGTTGTTGCTATCGATAATGATGGCCCTGGCCGTATGAATGAGTATTCTGCGTGGAAGTACCAAGAATCGAATATTCCTGGTGTTCAGTTCGGAGGCAAGGGAGTAGAGTATGCGGAGTTTGTCATGGATGTGGTTAAACCCTTTATTGACAAGGAGTACCGTACCCTCTCAGATCGTCAGCATACAGCTATGATTGGATCATCTCTTGGTGGTAATATCACTCAGTTTATGGGGCTTGATTATAAGGAGCAGATTGGTTGTCTTGGGGTATTTTCTTCAGCTAACTGGTTGCATCAAGATGCCTTTGATCGTTACATGTCGCGTCAAAAGCTCGATGCAGATCAACGTGTCTACATTTATGTAGGGACTGAGGAAGCTGATGATACTGACAAGACCTTGATGGCTGGTAACATTAAGCAGGCTTACATTGACTCTTCATTGAGCTATTACCATGATTTGATTGCTCGTGGGGTTGATTTGGAAAATATCAAGATTCACATTCAATCTGGCGCTGAACACAATGAAGAAGCTTGGGCTGAGAATTTACCAGACTGTCTTCGCTTTTTCGCTGAAAAGTGGGACTAGTCTATATTAACGCAAAATATTTTTAATTTAGGAAAAGGAATATAAATATGAATATCGAACATCTTAGCCACTGGAGTGGTCAACTTAATCGTGAAATGTATGTTAACCGTTACGGGCACGCTGGTATCCCTGTTGTGGTTTTTGCCTCATCAGGTGGTAGCCATAACGAATACTATGACTTTGGTATGATTGATGCTTGTGCACGTTTTATCGAAGAAGGACGCGTACAATTCTTTACGCTTTCAAGTGTGGACAGTGAAAGCTGGCTTTGTGATTGGAAAAATCCACACGATCGTGCTGAAATGCATCGTGCTTATGAACGTTATGTTATTGAAGAAGCTATTCCATTTATCAAACACAAAACTGGTTGGTTTGATCCAATGATGACAACAGGATGTTCAATGGGTGCTTACCATGCGCTTAATTTCTTCTTGCAACACCCTGATGTTTTCAATAAAGTAGTAGCCCTTAGTGGTGTCTACGATGCTCGTTTCTTTGTGGGTGAGTTTGGAGGGGATGAAGCTATTTACCAAAATTCCCCATCAGATTATATCTGGAACCAAAATGATGGTTGGTTCATCGACCGTTACCGTCAAGCTGAGATCATCGTATGTACAGGTCTTGGTGCTTGGGAACAAGATGGTCTTCCTTCTTACTATAAACTTAAGGAAGCCTTTGAACAAAAGAATATTCCAGCTTGGTTCTCTGAGTGGGGCCATGATGTCGCTCACGATTGGGAATGGTGGCGTAAACAAATGCCTTATTTCCTTGACAATATGAACCTATAATTTCTTTGTCTATCCTATCTAAATAACTATAAAAGAGGAATCACTAATGAATTATCTTGTTATTTCACCATACTATCCACAAAACTTCCAACAGTTTACAGTTGAACTTGCAAATAAGGGTATTAACGTTCTTGGTATTGGTCAAGAGCCTTATGAACAGTTAGATCAACCTTTGAAAGATGCTTTGACAGAGTACTTCCGTGTAGATAATCTGGAAAACTTGGATGAAGTTAAACGTGCGGTAGCCTTTCTTTTCTACAAACATGGCCCAATCGACCGCATCGAATCTCATAACGAATACTGGTTGGAATTAGATGCTGCCCTTCGTGAACAGTTCAATGTTTTTGGTGCTAAGCCAGAAGATCTTAAGAAGACTAAATTCAAGTCTGAAATGAAGAAACTCTTCCAAAAAGCTGGTGTTCCAGTTGTGCCAGGTGCTGTCATTAAAACTGACAAAGATGTGGATAAAGCTGTGAAAGAAATCGGTCTTCCAATGATTGCTAAGCCAGATAATGGGGTTGGTGCAGCTGCAACCTTCAAACTTGAAACAGAAGATGATATCAATCATTTCAAGGCTGAGTGGGATCATGAAACAGTTTATTTCTTTGAAAAATTTGTAACTTCAAGTGAAATCTGTACTTTCGATGGTTTGATTGATCATGATGGTAATATTGTCTTCTCAACAACTTTCGATTATGCCCACACTCCACTTGACTTGATGATTTACAAGATGGACAATTCTTACTACGTTCTTAAGGATATGGATCCTAAGTTACGTAAGTATGGTGAGGCAATTGTCAAAGAATTTGGTATGAAGGAACGTTTCTTCCATATTGAGTTCTTCCGTGATGGTGATGATTATATTGCTATTGAATATAACAACCGACCAGCAGGTGGCTTCACAATCGATGTCTATAACTATGCTCATTCGTTTGATTTGTACAAGGGCTATGCGGATATCGTTGCTGGTGAACCATTCCCAGCTTCTCAGTTTGAGCCACTTTACTGTTTGGCAACTTCACGTCGTGCAAGCTCTCACTATGCTTACTCAGAAGAAGAACTTTTCGATAAGTATCGTGAACAACTTAAAGTTAAGAAAATCATGCCTGCAGCCTTTGCAGAGTTGCAAGGTGACTTCCTTTATATGTTGACAACTCCAAGTCGTGAGGAAATGGAACAAATGATTGAGGACTTTGGTAAAAAAGCCTAATCTGTATATGTTAAAAGCACTTCAGAGTAAACTGAAGTGCTTTTGTAATGGCTTATTTTTCGTGAAGCTCTTGGTTTTTAAGAACCAGTTCTGATACTTTAGCGAATTTTTTAAGTTTTTTGAGGTCTTCTGGATGAGTTACCAAGCTAATGACGCTACCTTCATTTCCCATACGGCCGGTACGACCTGCACGGTGAGTGTAGGCTTCACGGTCTCTAGGGATATCGAAGTTGATGACCACTTCCAGATTTTCAATATCGATGCCTCGTGCCAAGAGGTCAGTACCTAGTAAGAGTGAAATCTCATGGTTCTTGAATTTTTCCAAGATAATCTTACGGAATTTGACGTTGATGTCACTAGCCAATGATACCGCTGAAGCTCCGTTAAATTGGAGGCGCTCTTCAGTAGCCCCAAGGTCAGAAAGACTGTTGAAAAAGACTAGACCACGGAAGTCAGGAATATTGGAGAACTTACGGAGAAGTTCGACACGGTTACGTTTATCAACACTGATATAATAATGTTTAATGGTGTCTAATTCCTGATCAGACAGGTCATAAACGATAGTATTTTCGACAAGAACTTGATCGTCAATTTTGTTGGTTGCTGAAATATAGATCATTTGATGGTCACGAGGAACATGGTGGCTGATTTTTGTCACAAAGTGGTATTGGCTATCACTGAGAAGCTCATCAAATTCATCGAGGACGATGGTGTTGACATTCATCATCTTGATTTTTTTGAGTTTAATCAGCTCAAAGACACGGCCAGGGGTTCCGATGAGAATTTCTGGTCCTTTCTTCAGGCGTTCAATTTGTCGCTTTTGACTAGAGCCAGAAAGGAAGAGCTGGGCAGTGAGTCCTAGTGGCTCAGCCCACTGTTTGGTTACGTCGAAAATCTGTCCAGCAAGTTCAGAATTAGGAGCTAGGATAAGCAATTGCTGAGCTTTTTTTGGTTTGAGTGTGAGGAGCAGTGGGAGAAGGTAGGCAAGGGTCTTACCTGTTCCTGTAGGACTGATACCTAGGACATTATCTCCTTCAGTGATTGGTGCAAAGAGTTCTTTTTGAATGGCAGTCTCTGTAGTGATTCCTTTTTCTTTAAGGAGGTCTTGCCATTGTTCAGGAAAGTTTTTAAACATAAAAGTCTCATTTTCTATATGGATTTGCTTTTATTATATCATGATTTAGTGTAGAATAGATAAGAAAGACTATATTAGATAGGAATTTACCATGCCTAAAAAACCGATTATTATTGGGGTTACGGGTGGCTCTGGTGGCGGTAAGACCAGTGTTTCTCGTGCCATTCTATCAAATTTTCCAGATGAGAAAATTGCTATGATTGAGCATGATTCTTATTATAAGGATCAGTCACATTTGACTTTTGAAGAGCGTGTGTCAACGAACTACGACCATCCCTTTGCCTTCGATACAGATCTTATGATTGAACATATCAATGAGCTGATTGCTGGGCGTCCAGTGGATATTCCCATTTATGACTACACGCAACACACACGCAGTGATAAGACTTATCGTCAGGAACCACAGGATGTCTTTATTGTTGAAGGGATTTTGGTACTTGAGGATAAACGCTTGCGTAATTTGATGGATATCAAGCTTTTTGTAGATACTGATGATGACATTCGTATTATCCGTCGTATTAAGCGTGACATGGAAGAGCGTGGCCGTAGCTTGGATAGTATCATTGAGCAATATATTAGTGTGGTTAAACCTATGTACCACCAGTTTATCGAACCTACGAAACGCTACGCAGATGTGGTGATTCCTGAAGGTGTCACAAATACTGTTGCTATCGATTTGATTAATACTAAGGTGGCAAGCATTTTGAAAGAAAGTCAGAAAGCCTAAGCAGGAGCTTGGCTTTTTTGGTATAATTGAAACGTTATGATTATTTTACAAGGAAACAAGATTGAGCGCTCTTTCTCAGGAGATGTGCTCTTTGATAATATTAATATTCAGGTAGATGAACGCGATCGTATTGCCTTGGTTGGCCGTAACGGTGCTGGAAAATCAACCTTATTGAAAATCTTGGTTGGAGAGGAAGCGCCGACGAGTGGTGAAATCAACACAAAACGTGATTTGAATTTGTCTTACTTGGCTCAGGATAGTCGCTTTGAGTCTAGTAATACCATCTATGCAGAAATGTTAAATGTCTTTTCAGACCTACGTGCAGATGAAAAACGTCTTCGTGACATGGAAATGAAGATGGCAGAGTTGACTGGGACTGATTTGGACAAGTTAATGACTGACTACGATCGCCTTTCCGAGGATTTCAGACAGCGTGGTGGTTTTACCTATGAATCTGATATCAGAGCTATTCTCAATGGTTTTAAGTTTGATGAAAGCATGTGGGAGATGCCCATTTCAGATCTTTCTGGAGGGCAAAATACACGCCTGGCTTTGGCGAAAATGCTGCTTGAGAAGCCTGAGCTCTTGGTACTGGACGAACCGACCAACCACTTGGATATCGAAACCATTGCCTGGTTGGAGAATTACTTGGTCAATTATCAGGGAGCTTTAATCATTGTCAGTCACGACCGTTATTTTTTGGATAAGGTTGCGACAGTAACCCTAGATTTGACCAGACATAGTTTAGATCGTTATGTCGGAAACTATTCAAAATTCATGGACCTTAAGGCTGAAAAGTTGGCCACTGAAGCAAAGAACTTCGAAAAGCAACAAAAGGAAATTGCTAAGCTGGAGGACTTTGTTAATCGTAATATTGTCCGTGCCTCTACAACTAAGCGTGCTCAAGCCCGTCGCAAACAGCTAGAGAAAATGGAACGCCTAGATAAGCCAACAGAAGGTCAGAAGTCGGCAAATATGACCTTTCATGCGGACAAGGTCTCTGGAAATGTGGTCTTGACAGTGAGGGATGCTGCTATTGGTTATGACGATGAGATTCTCTCAGAGCCTATTTCTCTGGATGTTAAGAAGATGGATGCCATTGCCATTGTGGGACCTAATGGTATCGGAAAAACAACCTTTATCAAGTCGGTAGTAGGTAAACTGCCATTTATCAAGGGAACATCAACTTATGGTGCCAATGTTGAAGTGGGTTACTATGACCAAACCCAATCTGCCTTGACACCGTCAAACACTGTTCTTGATGAGTTATGGAATGATTTTGCGACAACTCCTGAAGTTGAGATTCGTAACCGTCTGGGAGCTTTTCTCTTCTCAGGTGATGATGTCAAAAAGTCGGTTTCCATGCTTTCAGGTGGTGAGAAGGCTCGGCTGCTCTTAGCTAAATTATCAATGGAAAACAACAACTTCCTCATCCTAGATGAGCCGACCAACCATTTGGACATTGATAGTAAGGAAGTCTTGGAAAATGCTCTCATTGACTTTGATGGAACGCTTCTCTTTGTCAGCCATGACCGTTACTTTATCAACCGTGTGGCAACCAAAGTGATGGAAATTTCTGAGGATGGGGCAGCCATTTATCTTGGAGATTACGATTACTACCTTGAGAAGAAGGCGGAGCTTGAAGAGTTGGCACGACTTGAGGCAGAGGAAAATCAAGTATCAGAGGAAGTCCAAGTAGCTTCAGCGGGAGCTAGTGATTATCAAGCTCAAAAAGCCAATCAAAAAGAGATGCGTAAACTAAGTCGACGCATAGAGCAGATTGAAAATGAGCTAGAGACGATTGAGGAACGCTTGGAGGAAATTTCTGCTGCCATGCTTGAAACAAATGATGTGGCAGAATTGTCTGACTTGCAGAAAGAGCTAGATGACTTGTCAGTTACTCAAGAGGCTCTGATGGAAGAGTGGAGTGACTTATCAGAACAATTGGAAGGTTAAGGAATGATGAGAACCTTTTCATGTTTTGAGTTGTGAAAGGCTTACATTGTTGGTATAATAGTCTTAGTATATAAAAGGAGACTAACTTTATGAACAAAGTAAAGAAAAAAGTGTATCGTAACACAACATCTTTCAATATGATGGCATGGGGATCATTTGGCTTCTTCGTAATCTTGATGTTGGTAGGCCTCTATACCCTTAAAGAGCCTTTGATGGTTAAGGGTTACTACCTCATGGGATGTGTTGGCTTGATTTCATCTTCATTTACAGTATCTAAGGTTGTCCGTGATAATCAAGAAGATGAAGAAAACTATAATAAGCTCATCGCTCAACAAACTTTCGAACAATAAGAGGAGAAGCCTGAAAAGGCTTTTTCTTTTTGTCAAACTCTAATTTATTATTTGATACATACTTTACTCAAATAATAAAAAGTCCTTAAATAAGCAAAATATTAAAATTAAATAAAAATTAAAGAATACGTTGACGCTTTATTTCTTTTAAAATATACTGATGATATCAAATTAATTTGGAGTTTAATATAATGAAATTACGTAGTATGACTTTTCTATCATTACTTATAATTTTTTCGATAGCAGTGGCGCATGTTAATGCAGATTCGAAAGTTGAAAATGAAGTAAAGACTCCTATATCTTCTAAAAACTTAGATGAAGAGTATTATGATGATTTAGTGACTGATTTTAAAAAAGCAGGATTTACAGATGTTGTAGTCAAGAAAGATGAAGATCTTATTTTTGGATTTGTACATTTCGATGGAGAAGTAGAAGAAGTTCAAGTAGGAAAGACTACGAATTTTAAAAAGGGAGCATCTTTTTCAAAGAATGACAAAGTTACTATAACTTATCATACATATTCAAATAGAGATCAGAAAATTCTAAAATTGGAACTCGATAGAGAGTTTACGGCTGATGAAAATGGCAATGTTGAGGTTAATGGTATTACAGAAAAGGGAACACAAATATCATCTTCAGATGAACAGAGTATAGATGCAAAAGACGATGGTAAATTCAGTATGTCATTTAAACTGAAAGATAAGAATGATTCTAAAATTAGACTTGATTTAAAAAATGGTAAAAAGAATCGAGTTAAATACATAACATTACATCAGAATAAAAAGGTAATTGAAAGAATTGAATCTTCTGAAGAAGCTAGTGCATCATCAAGCATAGCAGCATCAGAAAATGCAGCTAGAGAAAAACAGAAGATAGATGATTATAATAAAAATCATATTGCATATAAGATTGATTTTTATGATTATAAAAAGTTTTATGTTTTAGATACCCAAAATCATCAAATTTTTGAGATAACAAAATATGATAATGAAGAGAGTGCAGTAGTCACTACTGCTTCTTATACAGGAGATATGAATACAGCGATTGATTTTACATTTGATTTTGGTGAAGGTGGTAGCTACTCAATGCATGCATACAATAAGTACAATGGTTTACCTAAATCTGGTGCAATTTTTACAGGTGTAAATGACGGAATTAGTAATAAAGCTAGCTATTTGGAAGACTCTTATGGTATTGCAAAAAAATATTTAGGTATTGAGTGATAAACAATTCTCATACTAGAAAAAAAGTATAATTTAGCCTTAAGTGATTTATCAATCGTGGCAATAAATACAAATAAATTCTTCAAGAAGTAATTAAATAAAGCTAGATGAGACTTCCTGTTGTGAGAAAAGTGGCTGAATCTTTTTAGTACCAGCCACTCGGAATTTTTGAGACTTTAGGCTCAAAAATTAGTCATGGAACTTCGAAGAAGGTCGCTGACGTCCGTACTCACTTAAAGGAAGTCTCAAAAAGATTATATTTAAAGAAGCCTGAAAAGGCTTTTTCTTTTTGCAGAAAATGCACAAATATTCTGACTCTTCCCTAGTGGAAGTGTTATAATGGAGTGAAGGGGGTTAGATGGTTTTGGAATGTGATAAGTCCAACTCATCAGCCCTAATGCCTTATAAGACTAATTATCGTATAAGAGTGCGTTAGTGAAAAGGTAGGTAATATTATGGAATTCAAAGTGAAAGATGGTCAAATCATCTATTATCGTGATCTCGGTAAAGGCTTTCCAATTGTTTTTTTGCATGGCAATAATTTGTCAGGGAATTACTTTGGTAAGCAAGGAATTCTGTATCGAGACTATCGTTTAATTTTCATTGATAGTCGTAATCACGGCAGGTCCAGTCGTCAGAGTGTTAAGATGACCTTTGAACAGATGGCTGCCGATTTGGAGGAAATTTTGCAATATTTGAATATCAAGAAGGCCTTATTTGTTGGTCATAGTGACGGTGCTAATTTGGCTATGGTTTATGCTAGTCGTTATCCTGACCGGATTGCAGGGCTCTTGCTTAATGCGGGAAATATGACCTTTAATGGGTTGACGAGACGCTCAAGATTCGCGGTCTATATACAATATCTTTGCTTACAAGCTTTGTCACCATTTTCATCTAAAATGGATATCATGGCTCAGGTAACGGGTCTGATGCTTCATGACTTGCCATTAGATAGGGAACGTCTACATCAGGCTGCCTATCCTGTCTGGGTAGTTATGGGGCAAAGGGATGTTATCAGTATTAGGCATTCTAGAGAGATTTCAGAACTCTTTCCGATTCATAAGCTCTATGTCCAACGTCGTGAAGGGCATCGTCTAGCTCAACGTAAATATAAGGTCTTTAATCAAATGATTCGTGAGCTTGTGAGAATTAGTCGAAAAGAGGTGGTGGCATGAAGCGTCTTTTAGAGAGACTTCAACCTTTAAAAGCAGCCGTTAAATCCATCTTTTTTATCTCGATTACGGTTCTTGTCGTCATAGAATTGGTTCGTCTAAAACGGACCATCACTTTAGAGTCACTGGAGTCAGCTCTGTCCGGTTTGTCTATTTGGCATCTTGTTTTGATGGCTGTCATCGGACTAGTCGCTGTCTCCCCCATGCTCTTTTATGACATCATACTGAATAAGGAGCTAGAAACGGATTATTCCAAATCCTATATCTTAGAAACAAGTTGGGCTGTCAATACCATTAATAACTTGGCTGGTTTTGCTGGTTTGGTCGATGTGGGACTGCGATATTCCTTTTATTCTGAGGATGGGCAGGAAAAGACAGGTGTTAAGGCACTTTCTCGTTTATTGCCTTACTTTATGTCGGGCCTATCCCTTTTAAGTGGTTTGGTATTCGCTGTCTTTTGGTTCTTCCCTCTAAGTCCAGACTTAAGAAAATATTGGTTACTCTTATTGGGTATATTCCTTTATCTGCCTTTTATTTTCTTTGTTTCTAGTCGTGAAAAGTTAACCTATTTTGGTCAAGTACCGTTGAAAACGAGGCTAAGTCTTCTTTTAGCTTCGACAGCTGAATGGGGAACGGCTCTGGGGAGCTTTGTCAGTGTGGCTTATTTAATGGGCTTACATGTTCCACTTTATAATCTGGTTCCACTTTATTTCCTAGCGGTTATTATTGGTATCTTCTCTATGATTCCGGGTGGGATTGGTAGTTTCGATTTGATCGTGATTACCGGTCTGACCTCTATGGGGGTTAGCAATGCTCTTGCGGTTAGTCTGCTCTTGCTCTTTCGTTTAACCTACTACGTTATTCCCTTCTTGCTTGGTGTTGTCTTCTTTTTCAAACACATGGGAGGACGTATCAACGAGAAATACTTCAAACTTTCTTCACGTGTATTTGGTGGAAGTCTCCACCGCTTTCTCGTCTATTTGCTACGTTTTTTAGGGATTTTCTTGATTTTGTCTGCCTTAATCCCTGAACGCTTGGCTAATGTCTACTTTATTAGCCGTTTTGATCCTATTCAGGAGCAGTTGATTTGGCAATTCCCAAGTATCCTATTTGGAACCCTATTTATTTTCATGGCTCGTCTCATTAGACGTCGGGTTAAGGGTGCTTTTGTTGCCTCCTTGATAACCTTTGTCTTGGCCTTAATTTATGTCAATCTCAATGGTATTTCATGGGCCATGTCTTTCCTAATTTTACTCTCTTTGGTGCTTATGTTGATCATCAGAAAAAGGTTGTATCATCGTTACTTTGTTTATAGTTGGGAAGACAAAACCAAGGATTTTCTTTTCCTAGCCTTTACGATTCTGGTTCTTCTTGTTCTGGGTGGCAGCGGTTTTTGGTCTCATTTATTGCCACCTAAGAATCGGGATGTTCTTGGACATTTTGTTCATATTTGGTTTGATATTTTACTGGCATCAGTTATCATTGCAACCATAGTTTGGGGAGTCTTGAGAATTTTGGCACCCCGCAGGCCTTTTGGTCAAAGCATGGATGATGAGCGCTTCACAGCTCTCCTTGAGAAATATGGAGGTGCATCAGAAAGTGCCCTGGCTTATTTACATGATAAACGCCTCTTTTGGTATCGTGTCGATGGACAAGACCAGGTAGTTTTCCAATTTGCACAAACCAGTAACAAGTGTGTGGTTATGGGAAATCCGATAGGGAATGAAAACTATTACCGAGCAGCTTGGGAATCTTTCTTGAAGACCTTGTCGGATTGGAATTTACAAGCCTTGTTTTATGAGGCAGATGAGAGTATTACCCTGATGCTTCATGATTATGGCTTTGATTTTATGAAATTTGGGGAAAATGCCATGGTTGATTTGACGTCATTTTCTGTTGATGGTAAGCATGGTAAGAAGTTCCGTAAGCCAACCAATCGTGTTGAAAAAGCAGGTTTCCAATTTAAGTTACTTGATCCTCCATTTTCAGAGACTCAGATGCAAGAAATGAAGGCTGTCTCAGATATTTGGCTTAACGGTCGTAAGGAGAAGGGCTTCTCCCTTGGTTTCTTTGATGTAGCCTATTTGCAGCAGGCACCGATTGCTATTGTTGAGAGTGAGGAGGGAGAAATTGTAGCCTTTGCCAACATCATGCCAACCAAAAACAATCGGGTGGCGACGATTGACCTTATGCGTTATGACTTTGAAAAGGCACCCGAAGGTATCATGGATTACCTCTTTGTGAAACTCTTCCAGTACTTCCAAGCAGAAGGAAAGCAGTACTTTGATATGGGAATGGCTCCACTCGCGAATGTGGGTACTGAAGAAGATAGTTTTTTGGAAGAGAAGGTTGCCAATTTGGTCTATGTCTTTGCGCAGCGTTTTTACTCTTTTAGTGGGCTCCAACGTTATAAGGAGAAGTTCTCTCCAATTTGGTCTCCCAAATACATTGTTTATCCTAAACGAACTTGGCTCTTGTTTGATATGATTGCCATTCTAAGGATTGATAATCGAAAAATTGAAGACAGATTGAAGAAAAGACGACTTTGGAAGTAAATATGACAAAAAAGTGAACCACAATGGTTCACTTTTTCTGTATAAGAGAATTATTTTTCAAATTCTGCTTTTGATTTAGTATCTGCGTATTCTTCAGCGACTTCGCTTGAAAGAATGTCATTGTAACTTGGCAATTTAATGTCTTGGCCATATTTGTTACGAAGGGCAGTAGTGACCAAACGGTAGGCCAGGTTGGCATTACGAGAAAGAATTGGTCCATGGAAGTAGCTACCATAAACATTTTTATAGTGGACACCCTCAGAACCGTCTTCCTTGTTATTACCATTACCGTAGACCACTTTTCCAAGTGGTTTTTCATCATCAGAGAGGAAGGTACGCCCTTGGTGATTCTCAAAGCCATAGTATGTTTCATCGAACTCTTCGTTATGGATCTTGATGTCACCAATATAACGATTATTTTCTTGATTGAGGGTGTAGTGGCCCATAACACCGATACCATCAATGCGGACACCATTAGCCTGGATGTAATATTGACCAAGAAGTTGGAAACCACCACAGATGGCAAGAATTACTTTGTTATCTTGGATGAATTGACCAATAGCCTCACGCTTAGTTGGGAGGTCTTTAGCAACGATGGATTGTTCGTAGTCTTGACCACCTCCAAAGAAGACCATGTCGTAGTGGTCCTTGTCGAAGTCATCACCAACTGAAACGATGTCGAAGGTCATCTTAGCACCAAGTTTTTCACCCACGTATTTGATCATAAGGACATTTCCGTTGTCACCGTAGGTATTGAGTAGATTACCATAAAGGTGGGCAACATTTAGGTCATAGGTGTAGTCACGATTTTCTGGAGATTTGAGTGAAGTATAAGTCATTAGTTCATCTCCTTTCCGACAGCATGACGTTGAGCAAGAATATCACGGAATTCAAGCATGGCAGTATAGGTCGCTAAGATATAGGCATGATCGCAATCTTGTTTTTCAATCAAGGCCATAATATCTTCAAGTTTTTCTGCTTGCGTAATCTTTTCTTCTGGATAGCCGGTTACACGAAGACGGCGGGCAATTTCAGAATGGCGAACACCACCAGCGTTAATCTCAGGGATATCCATCTCGATAATGCTTTCAAAGTTGGCATCCCAAATCCAGCTAGTATCAATACCATCAGCATAATTGGCGTTAAGAAGGACTGACAAGCTAAACGGATAATCTGCAAGTTTAATCATATCGAGAGCTTGGCTGGCTCCTACTGGATTCTTAATTAGTACGAGAGTACATGATTTGTCACCAATCTTAAAGGTTTCTTGGCGTCCAAAGACAGCACGACTCTTATAAAAACCAGCTTTGATTTGCTCTGGAGCCACTCCGAAGAATTCAGCGACAGAGACGGCAGCAAGGGCATTGTAGATGTTATAAAGACCACCGACATTAATCTTGTAATCTTGTCCATCAATGACAAATTCAGAAGTAGTGTTAGTGATTTTAGTCAACTCTGTTAGCTTATAGTCTAATTCTGGACGGTGAAAGTCACAGTTGAGGCATACATAGTCACCCAAATTAGCATAAGTATTGAGGTGATACTGAAGAATGCTCTCACATTTAGGGCAGACAATTCCTTCGGTATTATAATGTGCCAGCTCTGGAGCGTGTTTTTCAGTGTCAAAACCATAGAAGCGTACAGGATTGACCACTTCTTTAGAATTAAAGAGAGGACTGTCCCCATTGGCCAAAATAGTGGCCTCAGGTGCCTTAGCAGCACCATCTAAAATCATCTGATAAGTGGTATAGATTTCACCATAGCGGTCCATTTGGTCACGGAAAATATTTGTGAAGACAAAAAGACTTGGAGTGATGTATTCAGTGATTTTAGGAAGGCTAGCCTCGTCAATTTCCAAGACAGCGATTTTCTTACCAGACTTGGCTTTTTTAGCTGTTAGGAAAGTAGAAGTGATTCCTGTGATCATGTTGGCTCCACTAGGATTGGTCACAATCTCACCAAAAGCTTCTTTAAGAATCCCTACTGTTAAAGCTGTTGTCAGAGTCTTACCATTGGTTCCAGTGACAACGACAATCTCGTAATCCTTGGCTAAAGTGTCTAAAATATCTTTGTCAAATTTAAGGGCGATTTTTCCAGGCAGGGTTGAGCCACGTCCCAATTTTGAAAGGACGAAATGGCTAGCTTTTCCCGCTAGAATCCCCATGGTAGTTTTCATAGTCATGAATTTATTTTATCACAAAAAGTAGTGATTGTAGTCTCAAAATAGTTAGAATTCGTGGTATAATAGAAACTGTTTAAAAATTAAAAGAAAGTGTGATATGTATGGGAATACTTTCGTCCATTGATATTGATTTTTGGCGGTCACTCTTTGATAGTCCGCTGAAAGTTATCGTCAATAGTTTGGACATATTGATTGTTGCTTTTTTAATTTATCGCTTTATTAGGGCCCTACGAGGGACAAAAATTATGACCCTTGTTCAAGGGGTTGTCTTATTTATTTTAGTCAAACTGATTTCTGATTTTATAGGCTTCACGACGATTTCTTATTTGATGAATCAGGTTATCAACTATGGAGCCATTGCGGCGGTTGTAATCTTTGCGCCAGAGCTTCGTTCTGCACTTGAAACCTTTGGACGTACGCCTCAGCATTTTTTGCAAAATAAAGAGGTTAGCTCAGATGAGAAGTTGGTTCAAGCCTTCGTTAAAGCTGTTAAGTACATGAGTCCTCGTAAGATTGGGGCGCTGGTTTCTATTGAACAGACTCAGACCTTACAAGAGCAGATTGCGACAGGTATTCCACTTGATGCAGTGGTGACTGGGGAACTGTTAATTAATATTTTCATCCCAAATACACCGCTTCATGATGGGGCTGTTATCATCAGAGATAACAAGGTTGCGACGGCTTGTTCTTATCTGCCATTGACGGAATCTAATAAGATTTCCAAAGAGTTTGGAACTAGACATAGGGCTGCCATTGGTCTTTCAGAACAGACAGATGCACTGACCTTTGTTGTGTCTGAGGAAACTGGTGCGATTTCAATTGCTTACAAGGGGAATTTCATCCATGATCTCTCGGTTCAAGAATTTGAACAAGAGTTGAGTCTTATCTTGTTGAAAGAACAAGAACCACGTCAGTCATTCTTCCAACGTTGGATTGGAGGTAGTAAAAAATGAAGCGTTTCGTAAATTTCTTTAAAAACGATCGTTTATGGCAGATGCTAGTTGCTCTCTTCTTTGCTGTGGTACTCTTTTTCACGGCATGGTCGGGAAATACGCAAAATAAAAACAATAGCTCAAGTGCATCTAATACCTTTACACAAACCGTTGAGTCGGTTCCTGTGGATATTAAATATGATAGTGATAAGTACTTTATCAGTGGTTATTCCTATGATGCCGAAGTCTATTTGACAGCGACAACACAGCTGGCTTTAACGACTGAGACAAGTAGTGATACGCGTCACTTTAAATTAGTTGCTGATTTGTCGAATCTGGGTCAAGGAACCAGTCGAGTACCTATTCAGGTTAAGGATCTTCCAGCTGGAATGTCTGCGCAAGTATCGCCATCAACCTTGACGGCGACTATTGGTAAAAAAGCCAGCAAGACCTTTGACGTCGTAGCTAACATCACATCAGATAAGTTAGCAAATGGCTATGAAGTTAAAAAAGTTAGCCTGGATGCAACCAAGGTAGAGGTGACTTCGAGTGAAGATATCATTAACCAGATTGATCATGTTCAAGCAGTATTGGAAGGCGATTCCCACCTGTCTGAAGATTATGATGGGAACTTGGTCCTTCAAGCAGTTTCGACAAATGGAACAGTCCTAGCAAGTTCAATCTCACCAGCTAAGGTGCATGCCAAGATTAGTTTGCGAAAATTAAGCAAATCTGTTCCTGTCAAGGTCGAACTGACTGGAGATAAGGCTAGCAATGTGTCTAGTATCAGCTACAGCTTTAATCGTGGGCATGTGACTATTGTTGGTAGTCAAGAAGCTATGGATAAGATTGATAGCATCACAGTTCCTGTGGACATTAGCCAAGTGACTAAGGACACTTCAAAAACCATAGACCTTAAGGCAGAAGGTGTTACGGTTCAGCCTGGCACTGTTAAGGTTAACTTAAAAGTCACGCAAAAATAGGGGAGTTACATTTTCCCAAAATTCATGTATAATGGATGGGATTGAGAGGGACTAATCTCATAAAAATGTAACCAATTAAAAATATTTAAAATCAAGGGTTGAAAATATTGGCGAAATCTTATAAAGTTAGATTATCTAGATAGATTTCACTAGATTGACTCTTGCTAAACAGCATCACAGTTTAAGGAGGATTTAGTGCTCAAGCACTAATAATAAAATTATGGGTAAATATTTTGGAACAGACGGTGTTCGTGGAGAAGCAAACGTTGAACTTACGCCTGAATTGGCCTTTAAATTAGGTCGTTTTGGTGGTTATGTGCTTAGCCAACATGAGACTGGCCGTCCTAAAGTTTTTGTGGCACGTGATACACGTATCTCTGGTGAGATGTTGGAATCTGCCTTAGTAGCAGGTTTGCTCTCAGTGGGTATTGAAGTCTACAAACTTGGAGTACTTGCAACACCTGGCGTCTCATACTTGGTTCGTACAGAAAATGCAAGCGCTGGGGTTATGATTTCAGCCAGCCATAATCCAGCTCTTGATAATGGTATCAAGTTCTTTGGTGGTGATGGCTTTAAATTGGATGATGCGCGTGAAGCGGAAATTGAAGCCCTTCTCGATGCTGCAGAAGATACGCTTCCACGCCCTTCAGCTGAAGGACTTGGAACACTTGTGGACTATCCAGAGGGTCTTCGTAAATATGAAAAATTCTTGGTAGCTACAGGTGTTGACCTTGGTGGCATGAAAGTTGCCTTGGATGCGGCTAATGGTGCGGCTGCGGTATCTGCACGTAACATTTTCCTTGACTTGAACGCAGAAATCGCTGTTATTGGTGACCAACCTGATGGCCTTAACATCAATGCTGGTGTTGGTTCGACACACCCAGAGCAGTTGCAAGCCTTGGTTAAAGAAACTGGCTCAGCTATCGGTCTTGCCTTTGATGGTGACAGTGACCGTCTCATCGCCGTTGATGAAAATGGTGATATTGTTGATGGTGACAAGGTGATGTACATCATCGGTAAACATTTGTCACAAAAAGGCGAGTTGGCTAAAAATACTATTGTAACGACAGTTATGTCAAACCTTGGTTTCCACAAGGCACTTGACCGTGAAGGCATTAACAAGGCAGTGACTGCTGTTGGTGACCGTTATGTTGTCGAAGAAATGCGTAAAAACGGCTACAACCTTGGTGGTGAACAGTCTGGACACGTTATTATCATGGATTACAACACAACTGGTGATGGTCAGTTGACAGCAATCCAATTGACTAAAGTCATGGTTGAAACAGGTAAGAGCTTGTCTGAATTGGCTTCAGAAGTGACCATCTATCCACAAAAATTGGTTAATATCCGTGTGGAAAATAGCATGAAAGATAAAGCTATGGAAGTTCCTGCCATTGCCGCTATCATTGAAAAAATGGAAGCTGAGATGGCTGGAAATGGACGTATCTTGGTTCGTCCAAGTGGTACAGAACCACTCCTTCGTGTTATGGCAGAAGCACCAACAGATGATGAAGTGAACTATTACGTTGATACGATTGCTGATGTTGTTCGTGCAGAAATTGGATTGGACTAAGTATGATAGCTAAGCTCAGAGCCTTCATGGCTACCGAAGTTTTCAAGTACCTTTTCTTTGGTGTCTTGGCAACTTTAGTTTATATGGTCAGTCGTATTTTGATTTTTCAGTTGACCAATCAGGGGACACTCTCGGCGGTCTTAGCCAGTGCGATTGCCATTATCTTTGCCTTTTTTACAAATGACATGTTTGTCTTTAATCAGGAAAAGACTGGTATGGTTACGCGCTTTGTTAAGTTTGTGGGTGCTCGCCTATTGACCTTGGTCTTGGATTTGGCTTTGGCCTATTTCTTGGTCGATACCTATCCAGAAATTATTGGTCAATTTGTTGGTCATAGTCATGCTTGGGTAAACGGTATCGAGAGCCTCTTCTCTCAGGTCCTTATCATTGTATTGAACTATATTATTTCTAAATTCTTCGTCTTTACAGGCGAGAAAGTATAAGCAAAAAGGAAGTTGTTAGGAAATGTGTTAAAAGCATTTCTTACCAACCTCCTTTTTTGATATAATTGAAGAGACTTAAAAAAATAGAAAGATGAAATATGTACGTACAATTATCTCAACGCCTCAAGGACGTAGCAACCTATGTTCCCAAAGGCGCAAAACTCTTGGATGTAGGTAGTGATCATGCCTATCTCCCGATTTATTTACTTGAAAAAGGTTTGATTACTTCAGCTATTGCTGGTGAAGTGGTAAAAGGGCCTTATGAATCTGCTCTTGCTAATGTCTCAGCCTCTGGTTTCCAAGATAAAATCGAGGTGCGCTTGGCTAATGGCTTGGCTGCCTTCGAACCTGCTGATGACGTAACCACTATCACGATTTGTGGTATGGGAGGACGTCTTATTGCGGATATCCTTGATGCTGGAAAGGACAAACTTAAGGGCGTAGACCGTCTGATTTTACAACCAAATAATCGTGAAGATGATCTCCGTATCTGGTTGATGGAAAATGGTTTTGCCATTGTCGCAGAAGCCATCATGACTGAAAATGGCAAATACTACGAAATCATGGTGGCAGAAGCTGGACACATGAGCCTTTCGGACAAGGAAGTGCGTTTTGGTCCTCATCTCATGAAAGACCAATCTCAGGTTTTCCAGCTCAAATGGCAACGCGAAATCAATAAATTAGAGATTGCTTTAGGATCCATTCCACTGGCCAATCAGGCTGATCGTACAGCTATTGAAGATAAAATTCAAACCATTAAGGAGGTTTTGAATCATGTTAGCTAGTGAACTTATTAAGACTTATGAAGAATTTTGTCCACAGGAGCTTTCTATGGAAGGTGATGTGGTTGGCTTGCAGATTGGCAGTCTGGATAAGGAGATTCAGAAGGTCATGGTCACCTTGGATGTTCGTGAGAATACGGTAGCCGAAGCCATTGAAAAAGGTGTGAACCTCATTATTGCTAAACATGCTCCAATTTTTCGTCCAGTTAAGGATTTGGTGTCTTCGCCTGACCGAGATATTTTACTTGACCTGGTTAAGCATGATATTGCAGTCTATGTGAGTCATACTAATATTGATGTCGTTAATGATGGACTTAATGATTGGTTCTGTGACTTACTTGACATTAAAGACACCACTCATTTAACGCAGACTTCTGAAAATCATGGAATCGGTCGAGTGGGTGATATCGTGCCTCAAACTATTGAAGAACTTGCTCTTAAAGTTAAGTCTGTTTTTGGCTTAGATAGTGTTCGCTTGGTTCGTTATAATCATGACAATCCTATAGTTAGCCGTGTGGCTATTTGTGGGGGTAGCGGTCAAGGATTTTACCAGGATGCTTTGAAAAAGGGCGCACAAGTTTTCATCACTGGTGATGTTTACTACCATACAGGACAGGAAATGATTACTAATGTTCTCTTGGCTATTGACCCTGGGCACCATATTGAAGCTCTCTTTATCTCAAAGATTGCTGAGAAACTTGAGGCTTGGAAACGTGAGCATGATTGGAATGTGACCATACTTGAGAGTCAGTCCTCAACCAATCCTTTTGACCATTTGTAGGAGGATGTGTCTGTGACTTGGCTTTTACATCAAAATGTGGTCTTTTTGGCCTTGCTTGCTGGTCTTTTTACTTGGGGCTGTACCATTGTCGGATAGGCCATTGTTTTCTTCTTCAAGAATATTAGCCGTAAATTGCTAGATATCATGATGGGCTTTGCGGCAGCTGGTTTCTTGCTTGGAGGTGTTGCCCTTCGTTTGATTGATGCCGTCGTTCCCCATTTGCATTTGGGGAATGACATCTCTAAAGCAGAAGGTATTCAACCTCGTAAGAAAAAGTTGTCCAAGACAGCTCTGCTCTTTTTGGCTATCACCATTCATAATTTTCCAGAGGGATTAGCAGTCGGTGTGACTTTCGGAGCCTTGGCTGGTGGCAATATGACATTCGCGGGTCTTATGGGAGCCATTGGTTTAGCTATAGGTATTGGTTTGCAGAATGTCCCTGAAGGTGCAGCCCTCTCAGTTCCTATTCGAGCAGATGGAAAATCTCGTATCAAGGCCTTTTATTGGGGATCTATGTCAGCCATCGTGGAGCCTATAGGGGCTGTTATGGGAGCTGCCCTTGTCATGTTGATGATGGCAATCATTCCTTATGCTTTGGCCTTTGCGGCTGGTGCTATGATTTTTGTGGTAACGGAGGAATTGATTCCTGAATCACAAACCAATGGTAATACTGACGTAGCAACCTTGGGCCTTATGGTTGGCTTTGTCGTCATGATGGTCATGGACGTGGCCTTGGGGTAAAAGAATAATAAAAAGCTGTGCCTATTGATATAGGACTCAGCTCTTTTCAAATAGATGGAGTAAAAAATGAAAATTGCAATTGTTGGCGCAGGCATCGTCGGTTCAACGGCTGCCTATTACTTGTCAAAGGAAAAAGAAGTAGAAGTTACAGTATTTGATCATGGTCTTGGACAAGCAACCAAGGCAGCAGCAGGGATTATTAGCCCCTGGTTTTCCAAGCGTCGTAATAAGGCCTGGTATCGCATGGCCCGTTTGGGAGCAGATTTTTACCAAGATTTAGTTTCAGATCTTAAAAAGGATGGTTATGACACGAACTTCTATGATCAGTCTGGTGTAGCCCTTCTCAAGAAAGACGATAGTAATTTGGACGCTTTGTACCAGCATGCAGAAACGAGACTAGAAGAATCACCCATTATTGGTGAACTCTCTATAAAAAATGCTGAGGATCTCCCTGAATTCACTGGATTTGACCGTTATCTCTATGCTTCTGGAGGAGCCAGAGTGGAAGGAGCAGAGTTGACAGCTACTTTGATTGAGGCCTCTGGTTTTGAAAAGGTGGAGGGGCCAGTCATACTCTCTCCTCTTGACAATGGCACCTACGAGATTAATGGGCAAACTTTCGATAAGGTCATTCTTGCTTGTGGTGCCTGGCTGGGTCAAACGCTTGAAACCCTTGGTTTCGAAGTAGACGTCCGCCCCCAAAAGGGGCAATTGCGTGACTATTTCTTTGAGGGCATGGATACTGATAGATTACCTGTTCTGATGCCAGAGGGCGAATTAGATGTCATTCCTTTTGCTGGTGGAAAGATTTCGGTAGGGGCCAGCCATGAAAATGACCAAGGCTTTGATTTGACAGTTGATGAGACTGTACTTGCAAGTCTGGAGGAAGAGGCTAAGACATATTTCCCTGATTTAAGTACTGCCAAGTCCTTCTCAGAACGTGTGGGAACGAGAGCCTACACGAGTGATTTCTCTCCTTTCTTTGGAGAAGTTCCAGAGCTTGAGAGTGTCTTTGTTGCTTCTGGTTTAGGATCTTCAGGGCTCACGACAGGGCCACTGATTGGAAAAAATCTGGTTGATTTGGTCATGAATCGACCTGGTAGCTTGGATAGTGCGGACTATCCAGTGGCTCAGTACATTAAGAAAAAAGACTAATAGTATTAAAGTTCTTCTAGATATTTAGACTCAAGAATCAGCTGGCTATTTCTCGCTATTGAGGGATGTTGGCTGATTCTTTTTTATTAGAGTTATTTATATCTATTTCTTACTTGATTAGAAAATGATAAAATAGTAACTGTTCATCGATTGTAGGTGAATACTAATAAAAAATGGGGAGGGACTATGTTCCAAAAAGTTAAAGTATATGTGACAGTCTTTGTTTCCTTGTTAGCCATAAGTTTAGGCGTGTCTGTCAAAGCAGGGGCAGCAGAAGACTTGGCTGTGACAAAGACAAGAATTGTCCTAGAGAGTTATGAGTTTGGTCCTGCTGTAACCAAAGTCATTTTTGAATTTAATCAGAAGGTCACACCAGAGGTTGTCCACAGCTCAACCCAGGTTACAACAGCAGGAGTTAGTCGTCAGGTGACGAATTCTTATGTGTCCGACGATCAGGGGCATGTGGTCTATTATGATAACAGCAAGTACGTGACGCTTGAATTGAGCCTACCTTCTTATAATCGCTACAACATGGGTGGAAATGCTGAACCTATGTATTTTAACCTTTCTACTTGGACTAACCAATGGCTGGAAAGTTATATGGTATCAATGAAAGATTTGTCAGTAGTGGCAGAAGGTAGTAGTCAGTCGCAAATGGTGTCTTCTGAGCAAGATGCCATCAATAATCGTTTGATGCCAACAACGGAGGTTTTCGATGAGCGAGGGCAGGTAGGTAACATGCAGTATGCGGCTTATAGTGCCCAGACCGGTACGGGAAATAGCACCAAACCTTTGATAGTCTGGCTACACGGCATTGGTGAAAGAGGGGCAGATATGAATATTCCCCTTCTTTCAAATGACGTCTATGCGCTTACTCAGTCTGATATTCAAGGCCATTTCTTAACAACTGGTGATCAGGCGCGTGGGGTCAATGTGCTTGCTGTTCAAACGCAGACACCTTGGGGGTCGGATAATGCAGCACAACTCAAAGAGACCATTGATACATACCTAGCTAATCACCCAGAGGTAGATAAGGGACGAATTTATCTTGCAGGGGTTTCCAATGGTGGTGGTATGGTCTTGACCATGGGAGCAACCTATCCAGATTATTTTGCAGCTCTCATTCCAATTGCTGCTCCCTTAACTGTTGACCAATCTGGGATTGATAAACTGAAGGACCAGCCTATGTGGTTGATTCACACGAAAGCAGACGCAACAGTTCAACCAGAAAATAGTGTCTTGCCTCTATACAAGAGTTTGATTACCTCTGGAGCTTCTAACAAATGGTTTTCATACTTTGAAACAGCTACCGGGACTGATCTTCCTGGTACAGAGTATGATGGGCATTGGGCTTGGATTTATTTCTTCCATGACCAGGTGATTGGCGTTCAGCATCCTGAAAATACGAAAAATTGGGATGGTTATAGTGGTATGGTAGCCACTGACCCAACCTATGGCGGTGGCTCTCGAGCTAGTGTCAATGGGCAAACCTATAACAGTATCTTTGACTGGATGAGTGCACAAAGGCACTGAAGAAGATGATGATTACGCTTTCTAAGGAAAGTGCTACAAGAGGTTATCTTCAATCTAAAAGGGTTTCAATCGAAATCCTTTTTTCATTGGATTAAGAAAATGGACACTTGTGATTTTCTTAATGAAAGCTTAAGAACATAGGGTTTACCGTGACAAGAGGGCTGAAAAATGCTAAAATATAGGTAATATATTAGAGAAAAAAGGAGCCTTCTTATGAAAGGTATTATTCTTGCAGGCGGTTCAGGGACGCGTTTGTATCCATTGACTCGTGCTGCATCAAAACAACTGATGCCGATTTACGATAAACCAATGATTTATTACCCACTATCAACGCTTATGTTGGCTGGTATTAAGGAAATCCTCATCATCTCAACACCACAGGACCTTCCACGTTTTGAAGAGCTCCTTGGTGATGGTTCTGAGTTCGGTATTTCCCTTTCTTACGCAGTACAACCAAGTCCAGATGGATTGGCTCAAGCCTTTATCATTGGTGAAGACTTCATTGGTGACGATAGTGTTGCCCTTGTCCTCGGGGACAACATTTTCCATGGCAATGGTCTTTCTGCCATGCTTCAACGTGCTGAAGCTAAGGAAAAAGGCGCTACAGTCTTTGGTTATCAAGTTAAGGACCCAGAACGTTTTGGAGTTGTTGAGTTTGACGACAATATGAATGCCATCTCAATTGAGGAAAAACCTGAGCATCCAAAATCAAACTTTGCTGTAACTGGTCTTTATTTCTATGACAATGATGTCGTGGAAATAGCCAAAAATATCAAGCCAAGTCCTCGTGGCGAACTTGAAATCACGGATGTTAACAAGGCTTACTTAGAACGTGGTGACCTCTCTGTTGAACTTATGGGACGTGGCTTTGCTTGGTTGGATACAGGCACTCACGAAAGTCTCTTGCAAGCTGCTCAGTACATTGAAACAGTTCAACGTTTGCAAAATGTTCAAGTGGCTAACCTTGAGGAAATTGCCTATCGCATGGGCTACATTACTAAAGAGCAGGTCCTCGAATTGGCACAACCACTTAAGAAGAATGAATACGGGCAATATTTGCTCCGTTTGATTGGAGAAGCATAATGACTGAACAATTTTTTGGTAAAGAATTAGCTGCACGTAAGATTGAAGCCATCCCAGGTTTACTTGAATTTGATATTCCAGTACATGGGGATAACCGTGGTTGGTTTAAGGAAAACTTTCAAAAAGAAAAAATGTTGCCGCTTGGTTTTCCAGAATCATTCTTTGCAGAAGGAAAATTGCAAAATAATGTTTCTTTCTCACGTAAAAATGTTTTGCGTGGCTTGCACGCTGAGCCTTGGGATAAATACATCTCAGTCGCAGATGAAGGAAAGGTTCTTGGAACATGGGTTGACCTCCGTGAAGGCGAAACGTTTGGGAATACTTACCAAACAGTCATTGATGCCTCAAAAGGAATCTTCGTTCCTCGTGGTGTTGCCAATGGTTTCCAAGTTTTGTCTGACAAAGTATCCTACAGCTACCTTGTGAACGACTACTGGGCACTTGAACTCAAACCAAAATACGCCTTTGTCAACTATGCTGACCCAAGCCTTGATATCAAGTGGGAAAACTTGGAAGAAGCAGAAGTCTCAGAAGCAGATAAAAACCACCCATTACTCAAAGACGTTAAACCTCTCAAACCAGAGGATTTGTAAAAATAAACCTTGCACAGCAGTATCGTGACTGCAAGGAGCGTTATAAGATTGTTCCTGCCCTAGTGGGAACAAGATTCCCTTAGGGAATCTTGTAGGGAAATCCGGAGACTTAGGCTCCGGATTTAGCCATGAAACCGAAGGGTTGCTGGCGTCCCTCACTAACTAAAGGAACGGTCAAGGAACTAAGAAATTTGGAGAAAAAATGACTGAATATAAAAATATCATCGTAACTGGTGGCGCAGGTTTCATCGGTTCAAACTTCGTACACTATGTCTACAACAACCATCCAGACGTGCATGTAACTGTTTTGGATAAACTCACATACGCTGGGAACCGTGCTAACATTGAAGAAATCCTTGGTGACCGTGTTGAATTGGTTGTTGGTGATATTGCTGATGCTGAATTGGTTGATAAATTGGCTGCTAAGGCTGATGCTATCGTTCACTATGCGGCTGAAAGCCACAACGATAATTCATTGAACGACCCATCACCATTTATCCACACAAACTTCATTGGTACTTACACACTCTTGGAAGCTGCTCGTAAATACGATATTCGTTTCCACCACGTGTCAACAGATGAAGTTTATGGTGATCTTCCATTGCGTGAAGATCTTCCTGGACACGGTGAAGGTCCTGGTGAAAAATTCACAGCAGAAACAAAATACAACCCATCATCACCATACTCATCAACTAAGGCTGCTTCAGACCTTATCGTTAAAGCATGGGTGCGTTCATTTGGTGTTAAGGCAACTATTTCAAACTGCTCAAACAACTATGGACCATACCAACACATCGAAAAATTCATCCCACGTCAAATCACCAACATCTTGTCAGGGATTAAACCAAAACTTTATGGTGAAGGTAAAAATGTCCGTGACTGGATTCACACTAACGACCACTCAACTGGTGTTTGGGCTATCCTAACTAAAGGTCGTATCGGTGAAACTTACTTGATTGGTGCTGATGGTGAGAAGAACAACAAGGAAGTGCTTGAGCTCATCCTTGAAAAAATGGGTCAACCAAAAGACGCTTACGACCGTGTGACAGACCGTGCTGGTCACGATTTGCGTTACGCTATTGACTCAACAAAATTGCGTGAAGAATTGGGTTGGGAACCACAATTCACAAACTTTGAATCAGGTTTGGAAGAAACAATCAAGTGGTACACAGATCACCAAGACTGGTGGAAAGCTGAAAAAGAAGCTGTCGAAGCCAACTACGCTAAGACACAAGAAGTGCTTAAATAATTGGGAAATCTATCACTTCCAAGCTAGTGATAGATTTTTCTATTAAGAAATATTAGGAGAGATGATGAATAGAAAAGAATGGATTGAATATTTTGAAGCGATTAATAATCGTAAGCCCACTATTCAGGAGTGTCAGCAGGCCCTTCTAAATGGTGAATTTGTTATGGAAGGAAAACAAGCTACTTTTTCCAACAGTGGAAAGTCTGTGACTGAAGGAGTCAGACCTTTACCGAATCAAATGACTGGTCAAATGGTCAACCCAGCTTATTCACAACAAATGGTCTTTGTTAAGAAGAAAAAGTTTGGCAAGAAGACTTTTATTGGTCTTGGGATTGCTTTATTTCTTGTTGTAGCAACAAGTCTTGGACTCTTTTTGTTTTCTTCCAAAGGAACAAACTTGGGAGGTTTGTGGGTAACTAATGATAATGTTGGTTTGGTTTATGATTTAAGTGGGAAGAAGTCAAAACTTGTTGCAGGCTATAGGGAAGAAGAAATCAAAGAAATCTCTATTGGTAATAAAGTTAGACAGGAGTTTGAAGCACGTTTAGAAGATGTCAGTAATTCAAAACTAAAAACGATTGCTGATTTTGACAAGAAATATCAATTACAGACCAAAGAGATAATACTGGTTAAGACGAAATGGGAATGGTTTGGATACTATAATCTGATTCAGAAAGATGGGACAAACTTAGTTCTAGATTTATTCTTATCAGACCTCTACTACGGATCAAGAAGTACCAAAGATTTAAAAAAGAAATGTCTTTTTCATAAGGCAGAGGTTCCAAAAGCCTTTGTTGGAAAATGGAAGACATATGATGATGAAAATGAATCAGAAGGAGAATTGACTATCTCTGAAAATGGTGTTATGACTACAGATTCTGATGATATAGATATCTTAAATGTTAAGCCTTTAGATATCTTAATTGCTAAGCCTTTAAAAGAATATCTGGCGGATCAATCAGGCAGCGCAGATAATGATAAGGTGCAAAAAGAGTTTGCTAAAATACAGAAGTCTCTTAAGTCACATGGTTATCAGGCTAAGAGTGTTAATGACATCTACCACGATGCGAGAAAGTCATACTATTATATCGTTGTAGATGGTGGTAAGCGCATTATTATCTTGGAGGATAGCTTCAACATTCTCTCCATAGGGGGTTATATTGAAAGAGAAGACAAATAGTAATTAGGATACCTCTAGCAGATAAGAAGTGCTTAGATCATATCCCAAAGTCTATCATTCCTCTAGGAGTGATGGACTTTTTTTACTTGTAAATACGACATTAACTTATGACAGCGATACAATAAATTACATAAATGTTACAAAAATTACATAAAATGCTTGATTTTTGTAACAAAATAGATATAATAGACATATAGAAAAGAGGTTTATGAAAATGAAAAGAAAAGTTATTCGTGTTTGTTCCCTTGTTTTGTTGTCTGTAGCTGTCTCTACAGCACTTGTAGGATGTGGCTCTAAGTCAGAAAAAGACACTGCATCATCATCTACAACGTCAACTTCTAAAGTTGTGAAGCCATCAGCAAAGCCAAAAGCATCTGAGAAGAAACCTGCTAAAAAGTCTAAGACAGAGGATTCATCTTCAAAGGATTCTCAAGGTCAAGAAGAAGTGAGTGCTCCTGAAGCTAGCTCTTCAAAAAATCAAGCTACAGCTGGAAATGATGCTCAAGCAGGAACAAGTGGTAGTGCTGCTTCTGAGTCAAACAAGTCTGGTCAAGCAACACCTGATACTCAAAGTGACGCTCCTGTTCCAGCAGCATTAGTGGGAACTTGGACTGGTACCAGTCCTCAAGCAACAGACATTAGTTTTACAGTTGATGCTGATGGCAACATCACTTCAAAGGCAAATTTCAATGTTGATTACGAACCCTATCGTCAAAGTTCAACAACTGCAAAAGCTGTTCAAATTTCTGGTAATCTCTACGTTTGGGAGGGTGGCGATTTTTCAACCTTGCTTCCTGGTATTACTGGACTAGGGGGAGCTGGTTTCCAAGCTAAGCCTGGTTTTATTCTTGAAAATGGAACCTACACGCCAGTTCAATTCATTTCAGACCTAGGACCAACCTTTGATTATAGCAACTACAACGCTTTCCCATTCTCATTAACAAAATAATAGGAAGAGGCTATCTGAAGAGGTAGCTTCTTTTTTGCCTCAACTCTTATCATTCATGGTCTCATTTCTGCTTAAAAAATGGTAGAATAGTTACATGCAAACAAAACCAACGTCAGCTTATGTGCACATTCCGTTTTGCACACAAATTTGTTATTATTGTGACTTTTCCAAGGTCTTTATTAAAAATCAGCCCGTTGATGACTACCTACGGGCTTTGATTCGTGAGTGGGAGCTTTTAGATATCAAGGAGCTTCGCACGCTTTATATTGGTGGTGGAACACCGACAGCCATTTCTGCGGAACAATTGGACTACCTTTTAAGTCATCTTCAGAAAAACTTGGATTTGTCAAAGCTGGAGGAATTTACTATTGAGGCCAATCCTGGTGATTTGACGGTTGATAAAATTAAAGTACTCAAAAAATCTGCTGTTAATCGAGTGTCTTTAGGGGTTCAGACTTTTGATGACAAGCACTTGCGTCAAATTGGTCGCAGTCACAATCAAGCACAGATTTATGAAAGCATTGATAGCTTGAATTCTGCTGGTTTCCATAATATTTCCATTGACCTCATTTATGCGCTACCTGGTCAAACCATGGATCAGGTCAAGGAAAATGTGAGAAAGGCACTGGAACTGGATATTCCACACCTAAGTCTCTACAGTTTGATCTTGGAACATCACACGGTCTTTATGAATAAGATGCGTCGGGGTAAGCTCAATCTGCCAACTGAGGATTTGGAAGCAGAGATGTTTGACTATATTATCCAAGAGTTGGAAAAGAATGGTTTTGAGCATTATGAGATTTCCAACTTTACCAAACCTGGGATGGAGAGTCGTCACAATCTCATGTACTGGAATAATAATGAGTACTATGGAGTTGGTGCTGGGGCCTCTGGTTATGTCAATGGTGTTCGTTATCGCAATAGAGGACCTATCCAGCATTATCTAAAGGCTATAGCTGAGGATGGTCATGCTAGACTCCAGGAGGAGCATCTGACTAAGGCGGAAATGATGGAGGAGGAGTTCTTCCTTGGTTTACGTAAAAAATCAGGTGTGTCTATTAAACGTTTTGAAGAGAGGTTTGGTTTGTCATTTTCGGATACTTATGGGGATATCGTGAAAAAACTACAGGAAGATGGGCTCTTGGTTAAGGATCCTGAGGTGGTTCGTATGACAAAACAAGGACTTTTTCTGGGAGATAGTGTCGCTGAGCAATTTATCTTGGAGGATTAGATGGGATTAAAATTTAGCATTCCTTACCAGATTCCGTTTTATGAGACGGATATCACGCATCAGGTGAAGTTACCACATTTATTGGCTTTTTCATTGCAAGTATCTGGTATGCAGTCAGAGTCTCTGGGTAATACGGATAAGGAAGTTTTTGATAAATATGGTCTAGTTTGGATTGTGACAGACTATGCGATTGAGATTGACCGTTTGCCTCGCTACAATGAAAAGGTGACCATTACAACGGAAGCCGTTTCCTATAATAAGATTTTTTGTTACCGTAATTTTTACATCACGGATGAAACTGGTCAACAAATCATGCTCTTTAAGACTACTTTTGCTCTTATGGATTATGAAACGCGTAAGGTAGCCGAAGTGCCAGATGAGGTGGTAGCACCTTATGGGGCTGATAAGACTAAAAAGTTGCTTAGAGGACCTCGTTATAAGGCTTTGGAAAATCCAATTGAGACGCTTTATCGTGTGCGTTATTTTGACCTAGACATGAATGGCCATGTTAATAATAGCAAGTACTTGGAGTGGATGTTGGATGTTTTCGATTTGGACTTTTTGACCAAGTACACACCGGCCCATATTGACCTCAAGTATGTTAAGGAAATTCATCATGGATCAGAAATTTATTCAGGTTACGAGTTTGACCAAGATAGTTTGAGCAGTCAACATCAGATTTGTGTGGATGGTAATGTTCATGCTCAGGCTATTATCCAATGGAAAGAAATAGGAGACGAGTAGGATGACATATAAAGGTTATTTGATTGATTTAGATGGAACTATTTACAAGGGGAAGGACCGCATTCCTGAGGGAGAAGCCTTCGTTAAGGAGTTGCAGAAGCGTCAGATTCCCTATCTTTTTGTGACGAATAACAGTATGCGTACACCAGAAATGGTCCAAGAGCTTTTGCGTAATCAGTGCGAATTGGAAACGCCTCTTGAGACCATTTACACAGCTACTTTGGCGACAGTTGACTACATGAACGATATGAATCGTGGCAAGACGGTTTATGTTATCGGTGAGACTGGGCTTAAATCTGCAATTGCGGAAGCGGGCTATACGGTAGATGAGGAAAATCCTGCCTATGTTGTGGTGGGCTTGGACCGTGAAGTCACTTATGAAATGTTGGTAAAAGCAACGCTTGCTATCCACAAAGGGGCTATATTTATTGGAACTAACCCAGATTTGAATATCCCAACAGAACGTGGTCTTCTTCCAGGTGCTGGTTCCCTCTTGGCCCTTATTGAGGCGGCTACCCGTGTGAAACCAATCATTATTGGTAAGCCTAAAGCTATTATCATGAATAAGGCTCTTGAAATCCTTGGGACAGAACGTAGCCAAACTATTGTGGTTGGTGACAATTACTTGACTGATATTACATCTGGCATTAAAAATGACTTTCCAACACTACTTGTGACAACTGGCTTCACCAAGGCGGAAGAGGTTGCAGGTCTACCTGTCAAACCAGACCACGTACTTGCTAGTCTAGCGGAGTGGGATTTTGATGCGAACTAAGATTGAAGCTGTACTGACTCCGATTTGGCTCCTGGCCCTGTCTATCCTAGTGACGATTTATCTGGCATGGGGATTCTATTATTTTGATATTGATTGGATGCATCTTATGGACTATGTCATTATCGGAAAGACGGAGCTTTGGCATAATTTCAATGTCCTCATGCAGTACCTGACCTTTCCTTGGGTTGGTCATCTGGCCATGCCTGATTTTCCATCGTCGGAGAGTGGGCTAAAGCATTTTCATGATGTGAAGTGGCTCTTTCATTTGGTACAGGGGTTTGTTATTCTACTGGCTTATCCCGCAGCAACTTCGCTCTGGCGAAATGTGAAGAAGGGCACCTTTGGTCTTTATCGTAGGCTTTATATGAGTTTAGCTGTTTTACCAATCCTTATTGGAGTAGTGGGAGTTTTTCTCGGATTTGATGAGTTTTTTACGCTCTTTCATGAAGCCCTCTTTCCTGGAGATAGCAGTTGGCTCTTTAATCCAATCTTGGATCCGATTATCAATGTTTTACCAGAAGAGTATTTCCTTCAATGTTTTGTGATTTTCTTTATTATTTATGAGGGGTTGATGGTGAGTTTGACCTGGTTGGCCCATAAGCAGCTTACAATGTATTTGAAAAATAAGGAGTAGTTATGTCTATTCGTGATAACCATTTGCATACCCATCATTCCTATGATTCGGATGCGAACTTTACTGACTATTTGACACATTTTGATGGCGAAATTGTAACGACTGAGCATTACGATCTCTCTAATCCTTATACCAAACAGGACGATGTGCCCGAGTACGAGGCTTATAGTCACGAAATCGAAAGTCTTAACCTCAAGTATGGCAATCGTATTAAACGTGGCATCGAGATTGGTTATTATCAGCCTAGGGAAGAGGATATTTTGGCCTTTTTGGATGGTAAGGACTATGATCTCAAACTGCTTTCTGTTCACCATAATGGGCTCAATGATTATCTTGATGATGAGGTAGCTGATATGGACAAGGCAAGCATTATTCAAGAGTATCTGGACAAGTTGGAGTACGCTATTGGTCGTGTAGACGCAGATGTTCTGGCTCACTTTGACTATGGTTTCCGACTTTTTGACGTGACTGTTGATGAGTTAAAAGCCTATGAGGAGCAGCTCAAACGCATTTTCCAGAAAATGCTTGCTAATGATTTGGCTTTTGAACTGAATGCAAAGAGTATGTATCTCTATCATCACGAAGATCTTTATCGTTATGCCTTGGGCCTTGTTAAGGATTTGGGATGTTGCAAGTATTCTATCGGCTCTGATGGGCATAAGTTAGAGCATTTCCGTCTGAACTTTGATAAGATTCAGGAGCTCTTGAGAGAATTTGATATTACTGAAGATATGATTATATAGCGAAGATGGCTTCAACTGAAGCTGTCTTTTTCTTAAGGAAAACTTAAAGGAAAAGCGTAGTTGTGGGATTTATAGAAGATTTTAAGCTTTGCTTGTTATGCTAATGTCAAGAAAAAGAAACTTATGGTTTCTATCTTATCTTTCAAAATTGGAGGTTTTCTATGAAATTTCTCAAAAGGCATGCCTATGCCTTACTCTTTACCCTTTTTCTCATGGGGGCAAATGTCTACTCTCTCTTAAAGGTCTTTGTCATTCCCTCAGCAGTCTCAACGGTTTCAGCCAATACGACTAGCTCAAGCACAGCTTCGTCGACAGCATCTACCAGCACTGGTAAGGTGACTAAGACGGATACAACTTACAAAGATGACAATATGGATATCAAAATCACAACAGGTAAAACTAGTGATACCACTTACTATGTGGCAGATATCAAGCTGTCAAGTGCTGATTACCTTAAAACAGCTTTGGCACAAAACACCTATGGGACCAACATTACTGATACCACTTCAAGTATTGCTCAGCAAAACAATGCTATCTTTGCCATCAATGGTGACTACTATGGGGCTAATCAGTCAGGTTATGTGATTAAGAATGGTCAAGTCTATCGTGATACTGATCGAAACAGTGACTATGAAGACCTTGCCGTTTACTCAGATGGTAGCTTCAAGACCTTTAAGGAAAGCGATACAACGGCTCAAAAATTGGTTGATTCAGGTGTGGTGAATACCTTTGCCTTTGGTCCAACCTTGGTTGAAAATGGCAAGGTAGCTGTATCAGAAAATGAAGAGGTTGGTCAAGCCATGGCTGACAATCCACGTACAGCCATCGGAGTTATCGAAGAAAGTGACGGCAGTGTGCACTATATTGTCATTGTCTCTGATGGTCGTACCAGTGAGTCGTCAGGATTGACTCTTTATGAAATGGCAGAGTTGATGAAATCCTATGGTGTGACGACAGCCTATAACCTTGATGGTGGTGGCTCATCAACCATGTACTTCAATGGTCAAGTCATTAACAAGCCAACCACAAACGGAAATAAAATCTCAGAAAGGGCGGTGAGCGATATTGTTTACATCGGTTACTAAAAAATCAGCCAGCAAACACTTTTTCACCTACATCGGTCTAACCATTTTCAGTCTTCTATTTACCTTTGTCTATGAACGCTTTTCTTATGGGGAATCGTCCATGTTTATGCGTATGATGTTTTTTGCACCATTGGCTGGAGCACTTATCTATCTGCTAACAGGAGTGGGAATGTCTTGGGTGAAAACACGTCTTTCAAAACTACTCTTTAATTCGTCTATTGCCGTTGTTGCTAGTGCCTGCTTGGTTAAGGGAATCGTTGAGGTTTCAGGTCGTACGACTAGCGTGGATATGCCTTATTGGTATGTTGCTGCGGGGCTACTTTGTTTGAGTATTATGACAGGATTTATTAGACCTAGAAAATTAGCTTAACCATAAGAGCTTGGAGCTGTGCTTCAGGCTTTTTGTCTTGCATTGAAAAAATATTTAGGATAAATATACAAATTATAATATGAAGAAATTATTTTAAATGGGGAATTAGCCTAAAGAAATTTTCATAAAAAATTACTGAGCCTGATTTTTTTGTGATAGGAATTTAGATAGAACGAAATCTTCTATAGTGATGAAAATACCTGAATCTATCGTATTTGCGGTGCGAGGGATTTTTGAGACATGAGGTTCAAAACTTAGGCATGGAACTTTTGGATGGCTAGAATTATCCACAGAATCATTTCACCCGCGTCCGTCATCACCTAAGAAAAGTCTCAAAAGGCTTGTTTCTGCTATTAAATATACATGATTTTCAACTTTTTATAAAAATATACAAAAAAGACTTGCTTTGTTCTGAATTTTCAGGTAAAATATACTAAAATCGAAATCGTTGATAGAAAAAGTCAGATCGTTTCACAGAGAATGCGGGAAGCTGAGAACGCATGAGATCAAAGACGACACATTCTTGAGAGCGTATGCGAACTCTGGATGACAGTAGTGTACGACGGGTGGTTCCGTTAGAGACTGGGAGTTACAAGAGAGACCTTGTGACTTCATGAGGAAGAGGGGGTGACCCCTGTTCGAATTAAGGTGGAACCACGTGCCAACGTCCTTGCAAAAGTTGTTTTTGCGAGGGCGTTTTTTGTTACACTTGCTTTTAGCATTTGTAGCTAGACGTACACTTGGTTGGAGTTGAACAGAAAGGATAAACTATGGAAATCAAAGGATTACGAAAGATTGAACCCTATGTGGCAGGTAGTCAGCCTGCTGAGAAAAATATCATTAAGTTGAATACTAATGAAAATGCCTATGGACCAAGTCCAGCAGTCCATCAAGCTTTAGCATCCTTTGATGCCCATCAGTTACGCAAGTATTCGACTTTGGATCAAGCGGCTTTACGTCAGGCCTTATCTGAACAGTTAGGTGTTCCTGCCGATCAAGTGATTATTGGAAATGGGTCAGACGATATCTTGTCAATGGCTTTTCTAGCTTTCTTTAATAGTGAGGAAGAAGTCTTGTTTCCAGATTTGACCTATGGTTTTTACAAGGTATGGGCAGATTTGTATCGCATCCCATTTAGAGAAGTGACTTTGAACTCTTCATTTGGGATTGATACTCAAGATTATCTGGTTGAAAATGGTGGGATTGTCCTCACTAACCCAAATGCGCCAACAGGTATTTATAAACCTCTCGATCAAATTGAAGAAATCGTAAAAGCCAACCAGTCGGTAGTTGTGATTATTGACGAAGCCTATATTAACTTTGGTGGGGAGACGGCCTTACCGCTCCTAGAAAAGTATGACAATGTGTTTATCACTAGGACCTTTTCTAAGGATGCCTCCCTTGCTGGCTTGCGTGTCGGCTATGGCATAGGAAGTCCTAAATTAATGGCTGTAATCAATGCCGTCAAGAATTCGGTCAACCCCTATAATGTGGATAGCATTGCGGAAGTCTTGGCGACTGCAGCGGTTAAGTCATGGGACTACTATGAGGACACTTGCGCAAAGATTATGGCAACACGTGACTGGTTTAGCCAAGAATTGCAGGCGATTGGTTTTGATATCCTACCTTCAAAAACTAATTTTGTTTTGGTCAAACCTCACGGAGTGACTTCAGGTCAATTGTTTGACTACCTCCAAAGTAAGAAAATTTATGTCCGTTATTTTCCAAAAGTGGAGCGTATTTCAGACAGACTACGCATTTCTATTGGGACGCAGGATGAGATGGAGCGCGTATTAATGACAATACAGGAGTTACAAGCATGAAAAAAACGACATTAGCCTTAGGAATGCACGATAAACTTTTCAAACGTGCCCGTACCATGTATCAGATTGAACACCGTATCTGTGACTTGTTGATGACAAAGGGCTTTCTTCGGATTGAGACACCAACCTTAGAGCATTTCGAAGTCTTTAGTGATCTTGTGGACAATGGTAACTATAATTTCTTTGATAAAAATGGAGAGCTTGTTAGTTTACGTCCTGATATTACCAGCCAAATTGGGCGTGTGATTGCTTCGACTCAAGTTCATACACCGATTAAATTTTCTTACTCTGGAAAAGTCTTTAACTACAATGAGGAGATGCGTGGCTTGTCCAATGAGCATACGCAGGCTGGTGTGGAAATCATTGGTTTTCCAGTTCATCAGGCATTGGAAGAAGCAATAGCTTCTGCTAAAGATGCTCTAGATGTTGCAGGGGTCAAAAATTACAAGTTTGAATTTTCACATGCTCGCCTCCTACAACTCATTTTTGAAGAATTAAACCTTCCAGATGTAAAAGAAGCAGAGTTGGCGGCCTATATCCGTGACAAATCGATCACCGGTCTTAAGGAGTTCACCAAAGAAAATCCAAGTCAATATGACAAGGTCTTGGAGCAGTTACCCTTCTTGTTTGGTGAGACAAATGCTGTCCTGACCAAGGCTAGACAGTTAACAGACAGTGAAGCCTTTTTGACAGCCTTGGATAGTTTGGAAGTTTTAACTAATCGTTTATCAGATAGTCTCCCAGAGACGACGCTTGATTTGGCTCAATTGCCAGCAGTGCCTTACTACACGGGCATGATGTTTAAGGTCTTCGGTGACAAGGTACCAGATGCCTTTGTATCAGGTGGCCGTTACGATAAACTATTTGAACGCTTTGGAGCTACCGAGTTAACAGCAGTTGGCTGGGCCATTGATATCGACTCAGTTTATCAAGCAGTACATGACGATGTAGAATTTGGAGGTGACTTGGATGACTAGCAATCAAATCACAATTGCCTTGACCAAGGGACGTATTGAGAAAGATACGGTTAAATTACTGGAAAAAGCTGGCTTTGATATGTCTTTCATGGCCGATAAGGGACGTAATTTGATTTTCGAGAGTCCTGATAACCGGTTCCGTTTTCTCTTGGTCAAAGCTCCAGATGTGACTACCTATGTTAGACACGGTGTTGCAGATATTGGGATTGTCGGTAAGGATGTTTTGGTCGAACATCCGACAGGTTATTTGGAAATGTTAGATCTTAATTTTGGTCTTTGTAAATTCTCCGTAGCATCAACAGAAGACTATAACCCTGATGACCATAAGCGAAAACGTATTGCGACCAAGTATCCAACCATTGCGACGGATTATTTTAATCAAAAGGGTGAGGATGTCGAGATCATTTCGATTCAAGGGAGTGTAGAGATTGCCCCTGTTATTGGTCTAGCGGATGCCATTGTCGATATTGTGGAAACAGGGAATACCCTTGTTGCAAATGGCCTAAAAGTTTATGAAGATATTTGCCGTATTTCAGCACGAATGATTGTGAACAAGGCTTCTTTGAAAAATAACAAGGAAGTCCTGCCATTCATTCGTAAGATTGAATCACTTGTAGGGAACGAGGAGGTACCGTTCGAATGAAACGATTAACTGGAACAAATAAAGAAATTGCTGAGCTTCTTTATCAGGAGCAATTGGAACTTTCAAAAGAAAATAGAGACGTTGAAAGCACGGTTCAAGCCATTATTGAGGATGTCAAAAAACGAGGAGACGAGGCCCTTCGTGACTATTCAGCTAAATTTGATAAGGTTGACTTGACTGATTTTGAGGTTGGACAAGATTTGATTGATCAGGCCTTTAAAGAGATTGATCCAGAGGTTTACCAAGCCCTAGTTAATGCCAAAGAAAACATTGAATCTTACCACAAGCATCAGTTGGAGGCTGGTTTTGAGGACCAACCAAGTGAGGGTGTTATTCGTGGTCAATTGATTCGTCCCATCAATCGTGTAGGTGTTTATGTGCCTGGAGGAACTGCGGCTTATCCATCATCAGTTCTTATGAATGTCATCCCTGCTAAAATTGCTGGGGTTAAAGAGATTATTATGATTACGCCGCCACAAGAACACTTTGTTCCTGCAATTCTAGTAGCCGCAAAATTGGCTGGTGTGGATAGCATTTATCAAGTCGGTGGGGCTCAAGGGGTTGCGGCCTTGGCTTTTGGTACAGAAACGATTCCAAAGGTTGACAAGATTACAGGTCCCGGTAATATTTTCGTGGTGACTGCTAAGAAGCAAGTTTACGGTATTGTCGGTATTGATATGATTGCAGGACCATCAGAAATCGGTGTTATTGCTGATAGTAGCGCTAATCCAACCTATGTGGCAGCCGATCTCTTGTCTCAAGCAGAGCACGATACACGTGCACGCGCCATTTTGGTAACAGATTCTCAAGCCTTGGCTGATGCAGTTGAAAGTGAGATTGAACGTCAACTCAAGCTTTTGCCACGTGAGGCGATTGCTCGTCCATCTATCGAAAATAACGGCCGAATTATTATTGCCAATGATACAGATGCTATGTTTGAACTCATGAACTTGGTTGCGCCAGAACATTTGGAAATTGCTATGGACAAGGCCTATGATTATCTAGAAAAAGTGGAGAATGCTGGTTCCGTCTTTCTTGGTCACTTTACCAGTGAACCAATTGGTGACTACTATGCTGGTGCCAATCATGTTCTTCCAACGACAGCAACCAGCCGATTTTCATCAGCTTTAGGTGTGCATGATTTTGTCAAACGTATCCAATATACGCAGTATGACAAAGCAGCAGTCAATAAGGCTCAACACGATATCACAACCTTGGCTTACGCGGAAGGTTTGCAGGCCCACGCTAAGGCTATTGAAGTCAGAAACGACAATAATTGAGAGAGTAGAGGAAGAAGTTATGAGACAAGCAGAAATTGAACGTAATACCTTTGAAACCAAAATTAAGTTAAGCCTCAATTTGGATGCTCAAGAACCAGTAGATATTCAAACAGGTGTCGGATTTTTTGACCACATGTTGACCTTGTTTGCCCGTCACGGCCGTATGTCTTTGGTGGTAAAGGCTGATGGCGACCTTTGGGTTGATAGTCACCACACCGTTGAAGATGTCGGTATTGTCCTTGGTCAAGCTCTTAAAGAGGCCTTGGGCGATAAAGCAGGTATTAACCGTTATGGAACGGCTTTTGTACCTATGGATGAAACCCTCGGAATGGCAAGTTTAGACTTGTCTGGACGTAGCTACTTGGTCTTTGATGCTAGTTTTGATAATCCAAAATTGGGTAATTTTGACACAGAATTGGTAGAAGAATTTTTCCAAGCCTTGGCTTTCAATGTTCAGATGAATCTCCATCTCAAGATTCTCCACGGAAAAAACAATCACCACAAGTCAGAAAGTCTCTTCAAGGCAACAGGACGTGCCTTGCGTGAGGCAATCACAGTCAATCCTGACATTCACGGCGTAAACTCGACAAAGGGGATGCTATGATTATCGTCATTGATTACGATGCGGGCAATACCGCCAATGTTCTGCGGGCCCTTGAAAAGATCGGTGTGACTGCAGAATTGTCTGCCGATAAAGAAAAAATCTTAGCTGCAGATGGTCTGATTTTACCTGGTGTGGGTGCTTATCCAACAGCCATGGCAGAGCTTGAGCGAAGAGGCTTGGTAGCTGTTATCAAAGAGGCCGTAGAAAAGGGAGTTCCACTTTTAGGAATCTGCTTAGGCATGCAGATTTTAACGGAAAAAGGGCTGGAACATGAGGAAACAAATGGTCTTGGTTTTATTCCAGGTGTTTGCCGTGCTATTCCTGCTAGCAAGGAGCAGCCTGTCCCACATATGGGGTGGAATGATTTGGCTGTTAAGCAAGCCAGCCCTTTGACAGATGGTTTAGACGGCCAAGCTGTCTACTTCGTTCACAGTTATTTCACGGATGTCCCTAGCCAATATATTGATGTTACCGCAGATTATAGTATCGAGGTGCCAGCCATGATCCATAAAGACAATGTTTATGGTGCCCAATTTCATCCTGAAAAATCAGGGGATATTGGCTTAGGTATTCTTGAAAAATTTGCAGGTTTATGTAAAGCCTAGAAGCTAGTGAGAGCAAAGACTTTTTAGTTAGAAAGGATGGTAGGGGAGATGCAAATTCTACCAGCAATTGATATTAAGGATGGACAGGCTGTTCGTCTCTTCAAAGGAGATTTCAACCAACAAACCGTTGTTAATCCAGACGTTATTGAACAAGCAAAGACCTTTAAGGATGCGGGCATTCAATTTATTCACGTCGTGGACTTGGACGGTGCCCTTGATGGTCGTGCCACTAACCGTGACTTGATTGCAGAGGTCAAGAAGGTTTCTGGACTTGGCATCGAAGTTGGTGGCGGTATCCGTACCGTGGAGCAGATTCGTGATTATTTGGCAGTTGGCATCGACCGTATCATTATCGGTTCAATGGCCGTTAAAAATCCTGACTTCGTTAGAGCAGCTTTAGAGGAATTTGGTGCTGATAAGATTGTCGTGGGTATTGATGCCAAGGCAGGTCTAGTCGCTACTGAAGGCTGGTTGGAAACCAGCAATGTGGACTATATTACCTTGGCCAAGGAAATGGAAAAGATGGGCGTAACCCTCTTTGTCTATACTGATGTTGATCGAGATGGCACACTGACAGGACCCAATCTTGATCACTACAAACGTTTGGTATCTGAACTCACAACCGCCAAAGTCATCGCTTCCGGTGGGATTGCAGAAGTAGCCGACTTAGATCACCTACAAGAGATTGGTGTGGCAGGAACCATTGTCGGTAAAGCTTACTATAACGGTAATATCACATTAGACCAACTCAAGTCTTTCGGAGGTTAAGATGCTTAAAAAACGTATTATTCCCTGTTTGGATGTCAAGGATGGCCGTGTCGTCAAGGGGGTTAATTTTGTGAATCTGACAGATGTTGGAGATCCTGTTGATTCTGCGCGTGCCTATTATGAGGCTGGTTGTGACGAACTTGTTTTCTTGGACATCACAGCGACTTCAGACAATCGTGAAACAACGGTTGACATGGTGCGCCGTGTTGCCGACCAGGTCTTTATTCCTTTCACGGTTGGTGGTGGTATCCGTTCAGTTGAAGACATGAACAAGATGCTCAAAGCCGGTGCTGACAAGGTTGCGGTCAATTCCTCAGCCCTTGCCAACCCTCAACTAATCGCTGATTGTGCTCAAAAATTTGGCAATCAGTGTGTGGTCGCTGCGATTGATGCTAAAAAGATGTCTGATGGGAGCTGGCATGTTTTTGTGGCAGGTGGCCGTAAGGATACAGGTAGGGACCTCATCCAATGGGCTCAAGAAGTCGTCGCCTTGGGGGCTGGAGAAATTCTCTTAACCAGCATGGACAAGGACGGCACTAAGTCTGGTTTTGATTTGGAAATGCTAAATCGTGTGGCGGAAGTCGTTGATGTTCCGATCATCGCTTCTGGTGGCGCGGGAAATATTGAGGACATTGTAGAGGTCTTTGAAAAGACAACAGCAACGGGTGCACTGGCAGCCTCTATCTTCCACTTTGGTGAGGTAAATATAGGCGAAACCAAACAAGTCTTGGCAAATGCAGGAATTGAGGTGAGACGATGACAGAGGTTAAACTTGATTTTGATAAACAAGGGGGACTTGTACCAGTCATTGTGACCGATTACAAGACGGGGCAGGTGCTCATGTTGGCCTATATGAATGAGGTGTCCTATCAGTTGACCCTAGAGACCAAACAAATGCATTACTGGAGCCGCTCTAGAAATGAGCTTTGGCATAAGGGAGCCACATCTGGTCATTTCCAACATGTTAAAAGCATCAAGACTGACTGTGATCAGGACACCTTGCTTATCACCGTGGAACAAGAAGGAGCAGCCTGTCATACAGGAGCCTATAGCTGTTTCTTTACGGATATATATGATGACAATCAAGACAGATAGGAGTAGCTATGTTAGAAACACTTTATAAGGAAGCCTTAGATCGTAAAAAGAATCCCAAAGAAGGGTCTTATACCAATTACCTTTTTGACAAGGGGCTAGACAAGATTCTTAAAAAGGTTGGCGAAGAAGCGACAGAAGTTGTGATTGGGGCCAAAAATGCTGATAAAGAAGAAATTGCCAACGAGACAGCAGACGTCCTCTATCACCTAGCAGTCATGCTCGTTGAAACAGGGGTTAGCCCTGAAGACGTTGAAGCCGTACTTAAAGCACGTCAGGGCAAGCAAAGCAATATCCATGACCGAAAAGAAGTAACAGATTATTGAGGATTATCTCAACCGATTAAGACTAAAAAGAAATGCCTGAAGTGATGCTTCGGGCTTTTTTGATAGAGGAATTCTAATGATTTTGTCCCTCTAACTACCATGAGAAAGCGCTTTAAAATGCTATAATAGGAGTGAAGAAAGCTCGTTTTATTTGAAGGATTTGGTGTGCTTATTTATACAAATCATTGAGGAAAGGAAGGATGTCCTATGAAGAAAAATACTCCTTATATCATAACTCTTTCTCGTTTAGCAATTCTCCTCCTTTGTTCTAGTCTTTTAGTTGGTTGTACAGGAGCACTTCCAAATGCTTACTCAAAAGCCAGAGAAAAAACGCAAAAAATCTTGGCTCATAATGGTTTTAAGGGAAAGGTCCAAGTTAAGAATATCAAAAAGGTGATTCTAGATAGTGCAGGCATTTATGTTGATTATACCTATTCAGAGGAAACCTACGACAATCAAAACATATCATTAGATTCAAAAATTACTTTTAACCTGGACTGGACAGTTAATGGTGAAGAATATGAGACTCCTGGTCTATACTCGCAAACCTATTTACAACAAAAATCTGTAAAAAAAGAAGAGCAGAGACTCTTTAAGGAGCTTAAAAAACAATCTTTAGGTCTTGATATCGTAGATTTCTCCTTCAGAGATAATACCCTGATAGATCAAGAGGCTGGTAATCGTCGAAAACATATAGCTGAGGAAAACCGTAAAAATGGGAAATCTGATTTTTATGGGTATTATCAAATTCCTTATCAAACAATGATTGATGAACATATTGTTACTATGTCAATAAGAGTAAGTGATGCAGAAAATACTAGTAAGAACGATTTAAAAGAGGCAGCGAAGAAACTGGATGCTAGCAAGCTACCAGACGGAGAGTACGAATTTTATTTTTTCACAACTGATAAAGAAAATTCCGCTAACTATGACAATTCCGGATATATTGGCTATACCTTTAACATACAAGATGGTAAGGTTGTCCAAGATGAAGATGATTAGAAAGTATTTTGATTTTCATCGATAAGCTAGCCTGCCATACTAGGCCGTTAGAAGTGTGGGTTACACTCAAGCGATAATGTTAACCTCAAAACATGCAAAAACATCTCCAAAAACTAGTTGGAGATGTCTTTTTATCTTACAAATTCTTTTTCTTTTTAGCTTTTTTGGTTAGGGCAAGGTCACAATTTTCAATACTTGAGATAAGGTGATTCGTCAATTGGAAGTCATCCACTTGGGGATTCAAATCCACTTCGTAGACCAGCTGCATGGTCTCGCCCCCACCAGTGGTGTTAAGGGAAATCAGGTCGCATTCGCTGGTGAAATTGAGCAAGGTTTTAGTGATTTTTTGATCAATCAAGTCTTGGTAGGAGACGTTAATGGTCAGGAGTCTACGACGTTGGTTGTCGGTACGACTTTGACGATTTTCCAAAAGGAGCCAAACAGCCAATAGAAAGGCGGTGAAGAGGACGGCCAGTAGCAAATAGCCTGTCCCAGATGCCAGACCGATAATCATGGCCATGAAGACGGCGATTAGCTCCCTGGAACCACTAGTCGCTGATCGAAAACGAATGAGACTAAAGGTCCCTGCCACGGCGATAGAGGTCCCCAAACTACCATTGACAAGGAAGATAACTAGGGTCATCAAGCATGGCAGCAAGGTCAAACTGATGGCGAATTCTCTGGTGTAGAGGGTTCGATATTTGTAAGTCCAGGTCAATGCCAAGCCTAAAACAAGGCTGACCAGTAAGGCCAGCATGAGTTGAAGGGGACTTGCAGTTGCGGTTGCATCATTAAAGATAGAATTGAAGAGATTAGACATAGGCGGCAGCTCCTTTTTCTTGAACTGGATGTGGCCCGTAATCTAGACCTTGAGACTTATGATAGGCACAGCTGTATTTTGAGAATTTCTGCTCTTCCAAACCATGTTTGTCTAAGATAGCTTGAAGCCATTCTGGCTTTTGACCAGGTGCCTTGATTTCCATGATAATCGTATCTTCATCAAGAAGCGGAAACCCATGATTTCCCTTGAAGAGACTGACGTCTTCATCACGGTAAGTCAGATTTTGGTCTAGGGTCACACGAACTTTATTGTAGGCATAGCCTTGGATAGTCTCTTTTTCTTTCATTGAAAAACGGTCGTAGTAGATATACATACGAGGTTTGAGGCCTTCATCATAACGCTGACGTAAGTGGTGAATATCCTGTAAGAGCTGACGATCGGTGATTTGGCTATGATTCTTACCGTCTGTCATCAAGTTAGTGATGGCAAGGGGTGTTGAAACGAGACGAAACTTATGACCGATTCCCTCCTCATCTTTAGCTTTGACCTCTAGAAAGACCTTGCTATCAATTTTGGGATTGGCTAGGTAGGTACGCATGCGGATCTTCTCTTGACGATGATTACCATCAAGGGCATCTTGGATGACATCAAAATTATCCGTATCAAAGTAAATATTTGAAATGGTAGATGTCGGATAATCATCCTCTACCAAATACTCCTTAAGATCAGCGAGCAGGTCTTCAAGATTTTCCTTTGAGACCACATATTTTGTTTCAATACGTTTAAAACGTGTTTCCAATTGTTTAACCATGAAAAAACTCCTTTTATAGATAAGATACAAAGCCGTAAAACAACTCTCAGGAAAATAGGGAGACCAGCCGCAGGAGTTTATCTCCAAGCAGGGCCCATCTTTTTCCCCCCGAGTTGTAGGCGTGTTCAATTAGATAAGATTAAAGCCTTCACTTTAAGATTTGGCTTTTATTTTTGTAGTAGAAAATTAAGTTGAGGGCAAATGTACTATTTTATATAGTACTTACTTGCTCGCCTATTAGTCTATGGGACTTTTCTGAAAGAAGGCCTAAGTCAAACTTTCACCAAACTTAACTTAAGAAAAGTTTTAGTTAACCTTCAGAAATGTTTTAGCTAAGTCCCGTAAACTGTAATCATCAAAACGAATCCGAGAGGAAAAAAAGATATGAAATCAAAAAAACTAAAAAAATGGACGACTTTAGTAACCTGTGCGACAGCCCTAACAGTCATGACAGCTTGTAGCCAATCAAACAGTCAATCAACGGGGACGACGTCAAGCACGACATCAAAAACAAGTGCTGTAACCGCAACAACTAGTAAGAAAACGACTAATAACAACAGCAACTATTTCACTTCAAAAGACTCGGACACATCTTATGATGAAAGTTCTGCCTCTAAGATTAAGTTATCAGGCTCATCTGCGGATGTTTCAGGTGATGGCGTAACGGTATCAGATTCAACCGTAACCATCTCCAAAGCTGGGACTTACGTCATTTCTGGAAAATCTGATGGTGTGCAAATCAAGGTGGATGCTGGGGATTCAGATGATGTCCATATTGTTCTAGATGGTGCTACCATGACAAATACAAAGGCACCAATCAACGCTACAAAAGCTGGGCATGTCTACCTAACGCTTAAAGATGGAACCACTAGCACCCTCTCTGATTCAAGTTCTAACAGTGATGAAGATGCGGATGCCGTGATTTTCTCTAAGGGAGATTTGACCATTAATGGGTCAGGTACTCTTAACATTGATGCCAAGAAAAATAACGGTATTAAAGCCAATGACAGCCTTCATATGACTGGCGGTACCTATAAGATTTCCTCAGTCGGTGATGCCTTCAATGTCAATGATGAACTCAACATCACAGGAACAACTATGACCATTGAGGCTGAAGAAGATGGTGTCAAGGTCGATAATGATGACGACACCTCAGTAGGTACCATCTATCTATCTGACAATACCATGACCATTAAGGCTGGTGACGACGGTATTCATGCGTCCGGTGACCTGATTATTGATAGTGGTACTTACAAGGTTGAAAAATCAACCGAAGGTATCCAGGGTAAATCTGTGACCATCAATGGTGGAAATATCGATGTCTATGCAACGGATGATGGTGTCAATGCGGCCAATGCTAATGCCAGTCAAAGTGAGATTTTCTTTAAGATGACCGGTGGAACCCTAAATGTTGAGGTTGGTGAGGGTGATACCGACCCAATCGATTCTAACGGCGATATTATTGTATCGGGTGGAACGATTAATTTGACTGGTCAGTCTGGCTTTGACTTCGATGGTTCAGCGACCTATACCGGTGGTGACATTACTATTAATGGTGAAAAACAAACTAAGATTGAAAACTCAATGCCTGGAGGCGGTGGCCCTCAAGGTGGAGGTGGTCCCCAAGGTGGTGGACAACCAGGTGGCTTTGGAGGAGGTCACTAAAGAGTCATAGGATGAAACAGAAAGGAAGTGCCTATGTATATTATTATTCCAGCTTATGAACCAGACAAACGCCTGATTCAGGTGGTTCAAGATATTACCATAAAACTCCCTAAAGCCCGTATTATTGTTGTTAATGATGGGAGTGGACCAGGCTATAACGACTATTACGACGAAACGGCTTTTATTGGAGCGACTGTCCTTACCCATCCTATCAATAAAGGAAAAGGAGCAGCTCTCAAGACAGCCTTTGCTCACATTCAAGAAGAAGTAGTCAGTCAGCACCTTTCGGCTCAACCTATTGTCACAGTTGATAGTGACGGTCAACATCTGATTAAAGATATTGTCCGTGTGGCCAAGGCAATCGAGGAAAATCCCAGTCATCTTGTTTTGGGTGCGCGTGCCTTTGTTGGTAAGGTGCCAGCACGTAGCCGCTTTGGAAATAAGGTGACTGCTGGACTCTTCCGTCTAGTAACTGGCCAAAAGGTGACAGATACTCAGACAGGGCTTCGAGGCATGTCAACCGACCTGATTCCATGGCTTCTTAATCTGGATGGCAATCGTTTTGAGTACGAGTTTAATATGTTGCTTGAAGCCAAAAAGTCAGGCCATCAAATCTCTGAAGTCCCTATCGAGACCGTTTATCTGGAGGAAAATAAAAGTTCACACTTTCGGCCTATTCGTGATTCCATCCGTATTTACAGCCCTTTTTTAAAGTTCTCTGGCACGGCCGTCTTGGCCTCAGTCATTGATGCAACAGCCTTATTTGTGCTCTTTGCCTTGACGAAGAATCTGCTCCTTTCGGTCGTGCTAGCTCGTGTGATTTCGGCTTCCAGCCAGTGTTTGCTGAACGCCAATGTGGTCTTTAATCCGACAAGCTCCCTCTTTAGATCGAGTGTTCGTTACTTTATGTTGGTCCTGGTCCTCCTGGCCTGTAACTATTTCTTACTTAGTAGTCTAGTTGCTATTGGTTTAGGCTTGGTTCTGGCAAAACTAGTTACAGAAACCTTGCTCTTTTTAGTTAGCTACAGGGTCCAACATAATGTGGTTTTTGCTTAATAGCTGACTTGAAAATCGCTAACTGATTGAATAGAGATAGTTTATTTACCTCTCAATTACCTCTAAAAATTTTCCTAAAAATATAGAAAAAACTACCGTTTTCGACATTCGGTAGTTTTTAATGATTGTCAAAATGTTTTTCAATTTACATTATGATTAAAAATTGAAATGACTTGATAAAGACTCGAAATGGCTGAAAAAAATATGCTATAATGAAATTGTTTGAATTATGTAGATTTCATTCAAACTAGGAAAATGAAAAGAGGACCTAAAATGGGAAAAAAGGTACATTATAAGCTTCACAAAGTTAAGAAGCAGTGGGTGACGATTGCCGTCACTTCGGCAGCACTTGCCTCTATTGTAGGTGGTGCTACAGTAGCTAATCAAAAGGTTTCAGCCGATGAAACAACAGAACCAGTTGCTACTACGACAGCTGAAAGCGATGTTGTGGTCGAAACGCATGAAGTAGCGACTCCAGCAGCAACTGCTACGACAGATGTTACAGCAGTAACAAATGACAAGGCAGCAACTACAGATACTGTAGCAACTCCAACTCCAGCACCAGCAACGGCTACAACTGATACAACTACTACTGCGGCAGCACCAGCAACGGCTACAACTGATACAACTACTAATGCGGCAGCACCAGCAGCGACTGATCGTGCAGCAGTAGCTAATGGTGCTACAGAAACACCAGCAAATGCAACTGTAGCAACAGATACAACGCTTACAGTAGCTGAAAAACCAAAATCTGGTGTTACTGAAAAAGAAGAAACAGCAGCACTCTCTTTGGACAACATCAAACAAGTTGATGGTAAATACTATTATGTCAAGGAAGATGGTTCATACAAAACAAATTTTGCTGTTTCAGTTAATGGCCAGTTGCTTTACTTCGGTAAAGACGGTGCTTTGACAAGCACATCAACACACTCATTCACACCAGGTACAACTAATCTAGTTGATGCTTTCTCTTCACATAATCGTGCTTACGATTCTAAGAAAGAAAGCTTCGAGTTGGTAGATGGATACTTGACACCAAACAGCTGGTATCGTCCAGTCACTATTTTGGAAAATGGTGAAAAATGGCGTGTATCAACTGAGAAAGACTTTCGTCCACTTTTGATGGCATGGTGGCCTGATGTAGATACACAAGTTGCCTACCTCAATACTTTCTCTAAACACTTTAACCTTAACGCAACTTATTCAACCAGCCAAAGTCAATCTGAATTGAATGCAGCTGCTAAGACAATTCAAATTAAGATTGAACAAGAAATTTCAGCTAAAAAATCAACTGAATGGCTTCGTCAAGCAATTGAGTCTTTTGTAAAAGAACAAGACCAGTGGAATACTACAACTGAAAACTATACCCTTGCTGACCACCTTCAAGGGGGAGCTCTTCTTTATGTCAATAATGACAAGACACCTTGGGCAAATTCTGATTACCGTTTGCTTAACCGTACACCAAGTAACCAAGATGGTTCTCTAAATGGTACAGGAAGATATTTGGGTGGTTATGAATTCCTACTTGCCAATGACGTTGATAACTCAAATCCAGTTGTGCAAGCTGAGCAGTTGAACCAAATTCACTATCTTGTGAACTGGGGATCAATTGTTATGGGTGATAAGGATGCTAACTTTGATGGTATCCGTGTTGATGCAGTTGATAATGTTGATGCAGACCTTCTCCAAGTTTATACAAACTACTTCCGAGCAGCCTTTGGTGTGGATAAATCTGAAGCCAATGCACTCGCTCACATTTCTATCCTTGAAGCTTGGGATTTAAATGATAATGCTTATAATCAAAAACATGATGGTGCAGCCCTTGCCATGGATAATAACCTTCGTTATGCAATTATGGGTGCACTTTATGGATCAGGCTCTTCATTGAAAGATTTGATTACTAGCAGTTTGACAGACCGTACAAATAATAGTAAGTATGGAGATACACAAGCTAACTACATCTTTGCGCGTGCTCATGATAACCTTGTTCAAGATATCATTCGTGATATCGTTCAAAAAGAGATCAATCCAAAATCAGATGGTTATACCATGACTGATGCTGAATTGAAACGTGCCTTTGAAATCTATAATGAAGATATGAAGAAGGCAGAAAAACGTTATACTATTAACAATATTCCAGCTGCCTATGCTTTGATTCTTCAAAATATGGAGCAGGTAACTCGTGTTTATTATGGAGATCTTTATACGGATAACGGCCAATATATGGCTACCAAGTCTCCTTACTACGATGCTATCACAACGCTCTTGAAGAACCGTATGAAATATGTTTCAGGTGGACAATCGATGAAAGTCGACACGTTCAATGGAAAAGAAATCTTGTCATCTGTTCGTTACGGTAAAGATATTATGACTGCTGACCAAACTACGGGTGTAGCAGAAACAAGTAAACATTCTGGTATGTTGACACTTATTGCCAATAATCAGGATTTCTCACTGGGTGATGGTACGTTGAAAGTTAACATGGGTAAACTTCATGCTAACCAAGCCTACCGTCCATTACTTCTTGGTACTGATAAGGGAATTGTCACTTACGAGAATGATGCAGCTGCAGCTGGAAAAATTAAATACACCGATGCTGAAGGGAACTTGACTTTCAGTGGAGATGAAATCAAGGGATATCGAACTGTTGATATGAGAGGTTATCTTGGTGTTTGGGTACCAGTAGGTGCGCCTGATAACCAAGATATCCGTGTTAAAGGTTCAGATAAGAAACTTGACAAGACATTTTCTGCTACTGAAGCATTGGACTCACAAGTTATCTATGAAGGTTTCTCAAACTTCCAAGATTTTGTTGAAAAAGATAGCCAATATACTAATAAATTGATTGCAGAAAATGCGGAACTCTTCAAGTCATGGGGAATCACATCATTCGAGATGGCTCCTCAATTTGTATCGGCTGATGACCGTACTTTCCTTGATTCTGTTATCCAAAATGGCTATGCCTTTACTGACCGTTATGACCTTGCCATGAGTAAGAATAACAAATATGGATCTAAAGAAGATCTTCGTGATGCACTTAAGGCGCTTCACAAGCAAGGTATTCAAGCAATTGCTGACTGGGTTCCAGATCAACTTTATCAATTGCCAGGACAAGAAGTTGTAACAGCAACACGTGCTAATAGTTATGGTACTCCAAAGGCCAATGCTTATATCAATAACACTTTATATGTTGCAAATTCTAAATCATCAGGTAAGGACTTCCAAGCTCAATATGGTGGTGAGTTCCTTGATGAGCTCCAAAAGAAATATCCACAGTTGTTTGAAGATGTGATGATATCAACTGGTAAGAAGATTGATCCATCTGTTAAAATCAAGCAATGGTCTGCTAAGTACATGAATGGTACTAATATCTTGGGTCGTGGTAATCGTTATGTTCTCAGTAACGATGCTACGGGTCGCTATTATCAAGTTACTGATAATGGCATCTTCTTGCCAAAACCTTTGACGGACCAAGGTGGTAAGACAGGTTTCTACTATGATGGTAAGGGTATGGCCTACTTTGATAATAGTGGTTTCCAAGCTAAGAATGCCTTCATTAAATATGCTGGAAATTACTATTACTTCGATAAAGAAGGTTATATGTTAACTGGTCGTCAAGATGTCGATGGTAAGACTTATTTCTTCTTGCCAAACGGTATCCAGCTTCGTGATTCTATTTATCAACAGGATGGTAAATATTATTACTTTGGTAGCTTTGGTGAGCAGTACAAAGATGGTTACTTTGTATTCGATGTACCGAAAGAAGGTACTTCAGAAACAGAAGCTAAATTCCGTTATTTTTCACCAACTGGAGAAATGGCTGTTGGCTTGACTCATGCTGGTGGAGGATTGCAATACTTTGATGAAAATGGCTTCCAAGCTAAAGGTACTAAGTATGTTACTCCAGACGGAAAACTCTACTTCTTCGATAAAAATTCAGGTAATGCCTACACAAATCGTTGGGCTGAAATCGATGGTATCTGGTATGAATTCAATGATCAAGGCTATGCACAAGCTAAGAAGGGTGAATTCTACACAACAGATGGCTCAACATGGTTCTACCGTGATGCAGCTGGTAAAAATGTGACAGGTGCCCTTACTTTGGATGGTCACGAATACTACTTCCGTGCAAATGGTGCCCAAGTTAAAGGTGAATTTGTTACTGAAAATGGCAAGATTAGCTACTACACTGTAGATAATGGTTACAAGGTTAAAGACAAGTTCTTCGAAGTAAACGGCAAGTGGTACCATGCTGATAAGGATGGTAACCTCGCCACAGGTCGTCAAACAATTGACCACCTTAACTATTACTTCAATGCTGATGGAAGCCAAGTTAAATCTGATTTCTTCACTCTTGATGGTGGTAAGACATGGTACTACGCCAAAGATAATGGTGAAATCGTGACAGGTGCGTATAGCGTTGGTGGTAAAAACTATTACTTCAAAGAAGATGGTAGCCAAGTTAAAGGTGACTTTGTTAAGAATGCTGATGGTTCACTTTCTTACTATGATAAAGATTCAGGGGAGCGTCTCAATAACCGTTTCTTGACAACTGGTAACAATGTTTGGTACTACTTCAAAGATGGTAAGGCTGTAACAGGACGCCAAAATATCGATGGTAAAGAGTATTACTTTGATCATTTGGGACGTCAAGTTAAAGGTAGCCCAATCAGCACACCAAAAGGAGTGGAATACTACGAATCAGTTCTTGGAGAACGTGTGACAAACACATGGATCACTTTCCAAGACGGTAAGACTGTCTTCTTCGATGAAAATGGTTATGCTGATTTTGATAAATAATCAATCAATCTAATCTTAATCTGAGAGATTAAGTGAAAAACGATATGATTTGACATGAATTTATAGGTGAAATTTCTTGAAAACGAGAATCGTTTAAAGAAATTTTGCCTTTTTTTGCTCCTTAAAGAAAAAAATCTGACAAATATCAATTTTGAGTCAGAATCGTTGTAAAAGCCATTGTATCAAGGGTTTTAGTGGTTTTTATAGAAAATAGTTTTACTTATCAAATGATATGAAAATGAGAATTGAAAGCCTATGAAATAGGTGTGTTACAAAACTTTTCTAATGTTGCTGTTATGTTACATATAATTTATAAAAAAACAATTAATTCGAGAAATAGTTAGAAAATAATGATATAATGTAATTGTTTGAAATCGGATAGATTTCAGTCTGATTTTGACAAATAAAATCACGGGGAAAATTATAATGGAAAATAAGGTACACTATAAGCTTCATAAAGTTAAGAAGCAATGGGTCACAATTGCAGTTGCCTCTGCAGCACTTGCTACTGTCGTAGGAGGATTGTCTGCAACAACATCTTCAGTTTCAGCGGATGAAACTCAAGATAAGATAGTAACTCAACCAAATTTAGATACAACAGCCGATTTAGTTACTTCTACAGAAGCAACCAAAGAAGTCGATAAACGTACAAATACAAAAGAAGCAGATGTTTTAACGCCTGCTAAAGAAACAAATGCCGTCGAAACAGCAACTACAACGAACACACAAGCAACAGCTGAAGCAGCTACAACAGCAACAACTTCTGATGTAGCGGTGGCAGCTGTTCCAAATAAAGAAGCAGTTGTGACAACAGATGCACCAGCTGTTACAACTGAAAAAGCAGAAGAACAACCAGCAACAGTGAAGGCTGAAGTTGTAAACACAGAAGTTAAAGCGCCAGAAGCTGCGCTTTCCTTGAAAAACATCAAAAACATTGATGGTAAATATTACTATGTTAATGAAGATGGTTCACACAAAGAAAACTTTGCCATTACTGTAAATGGTCAATTGCTTTACTTCGGTAAAGATGGTGCCCTTACAAGCTCATCAACATACTCTTTCACACCAGGAACAACAAATATTGTTGATGGTTTCTCAATAAATAACCGTGCCTACGATTCATCTGAAGCTAGCTTTGAATTGATTGATGGTTATTTGACTGCAGATAGCTGGTACCGTCCAGCTTCTATCATCAAAGATGGTGTAACTTGGCAAGCATCAACTGCAGAAGATTTCCGTCCACTTTTGATGGCTTGGTGGCCAAATGTAGATACACAAGTTAACTACTTGAACTACATGTCTAAAGTATTTAACTTGGATGCTAAATACACTAGCACAGATAAGCAAGAAACTTTGAATGTTGCTGCTAAGGATATCCAAGTTAAGATTGAACAAAAGATTCAGGCTGAAAAATCAACACAATGGTTGCGTGAAACTATCTCTGCCTTTGTTAAGACACAACCACAATGGAACAAAGAAACTGAAAACTACTCTAAAGGTGGCGGCGAAGATCACCTTCAAGGTGGTGCCCTTCTTTATGTAAATGATTCACGTACACCATGGGCGAACTCTAACTATCGTCTTTTGAACCGTACAGCAACTAACCGGACTGGTACAATTGATAAATCAATTCTTGATGAGCAATCAGATCCAAACCACATGGGTGGTTTCGACTTCTTGCTAGCTAATGACGTAGATTTGTCAAACCCAGTTGTTCAAGCGGAACAATTGAACCAAATCCACTACCTTATGAACTGGGGTTCAATCGTTATGGGTGACAAGGATGCTAACTTCGATGGTATCCGTGTCGACGCGGTAGATAATGTCGATGCAGACATGCTTCAACTCTACACAAACTACTTCCGTGAGTACTATGGTGTTAACAAATCTGAAGCAAACGCTCTTGCTCACATCTCAGTCCTTGAAGCATGGAGTCTTAATGACAACCACTACAATGACAAGACAGATGGCGCTGCGCTTGCTATGGAAAACAAACAACGTTTGGCTCTCCTCTTCTCATTGGCTAAACCAATCAAAGAACGTACACCGGCTGTAAGTCCTTTGTATAACAATACTTTCAACACGACACAACGTGATGAAAAGACTGATTGGATTAACAAAGATGGAAGCAAGGCCTATAACGAAGACGGAACAGTTAAACAGTCTACAATCGGTAAATACAACGAGAAATACGGAGATGCGTCAGGAAACTACGTCTTTATCCGTGCCCATGATAACAACGTTCAAGATATTATTGCTGAAATCATCAAGAAAGAAATCAATCCAAAATCAGATGGTTTCACAATCACTGATGCTGAAATGAAGCAAGCCTTTGAGATTTATAACAAAGACATGCTCAGCAGCGACAAAAAATATACCTTGAACAACATCCCAGCAGCATACGCTGTTATGTTGCAAAACATGGAAACAATCACTCGTGTCTACTATGGAGACCTTTATACAGATAATGGTAATTACATGGAAACTAAGTCTCCATACTACGATACCATTGTTAACTTGATGAAGAATCGTATCAAGTATGTATCTGGTGGACAAGCTCAACGTTCATACTGGTTGCCAACTGATGGTAAGATGGACAATTCAGATGTTGAACTCTACCGTACAAATGAAGTCTATGCTTCAGTACGTTATGGTAAAGACATCATGACAGCTGATGATACAGAAGGTTCTAAATACAGCCGTACATCTGGTCAGGTAACACTTGTAGCTAACAATCCAAAATTGACTTTGGATCAATCAGCTAAATTAAACGTTGAAATGGGTAAAATCCATGCCAACCAAAAATACCGTGCTTTGATTGTTGGTACAGCTGATGGTATCAAGAACTTTACATCTGATGCAGATGCAATCGCAGCAGGTTACGTGAAAGAAACAGATAGCAACGGTGTCTTGACTTTCGGTGCGAATGACATTAAGGGTTATGAAACATTTGATATGTCTGGTTTCGTAGCAGTTTGGGTTCCAGTTGGAGCTTCAGATGATCAAGATATTCGAGTAGCGCCTTCAACAGAAGCTAAAAAAGAAGGAGAGTTGACTCTTAAAGCGACTGAAGCTTATGATTCACAATTGATCTACGAAGGATTCTCTAACTTCCAAACTATTCCAGATGGTTCAGATCCTTCAGTTTATACTAACCGTAAGATTGCTGAAAATGTTGATTTGTTCAAATCATGGGGCGTAACATCATTTGAAATGGCACCTCAATTTGTTTCTGCTGACGATGGTACCTTCCTTGATTCAGTTATCCAAAATGGTTATGCCTTTGCAGACCGTTACGATCTTGCCATGAGTAAGAACAATAAATACGGTTCTAAAGAAGATTTACGAGATGCGCTTAAAGCACTTCACAAGGCTGGTATCCAAGCGATCGCTGACTGGGTTCCAGACCAAATTTACCAATTGCCAGGTAAAGAAGTCGTAACTGCAACTCGTACTGATGGTGCAGGACGTACGATTGCGGACGCTATCATCGACCATTCACTTTATGTGGCTAACTCTAAGTCATCAGGCAAAGATTACCAAGCTAAATACGGTGGTGAATTCTTGGCTGAACTTAAAGCTAAATACCCTGAAATGTTCAAGGTAAACATGATCTCAACTGGTAAACCAATTGATGATTCTGTTAAATTGAAACAATGGAAGGCCGAATACTTCAACGGAACAAACGTTCTTGAACGTGGTGTTGGCTACGTACTTAGCGATGAAGCAACTGGTAAATACTTCACAGTCACTAAAGATGGTAACTTCATTCCTCTTCAATTGACAGGTAAAGAAAAGGTTGTTACTGGATTCTCAAGTGATGGTAAGGGAATCACTTACTTCGGTACAAGTGGTACTCAAGCTAAATCTGCCTTTGTAACCTTCAATGGTAACACCTATTACTTCGATGCTCGTGGTCACATGATTACAAACGGTGAATACTCACCAAATGGTAAAGACGTTTATCGTTTCTTGCCAAACGGTATCATGTTGAGTAATGCCTACTATGTTGATGCTAATGGTAATACCTACCTTTACAACACTAAGGGTCAAATGTATAAGGGCGGTTACACTAAATTTGATGTTACTGAAACTAAAGACGGTAAAGAGTCTAAGGTTGTGAAATTCCGTTACTTCACTAATGAAGGTGTCATGGCCAAAGGTGTTACGGTTATTGATGGCTTCACACAATACTTTGGAGAAGACGGTTTCCAAGCTAAAGATAAATTAGTAACCTTTAAAGGTAAAACTTATTACTTTGACGCACACACTGGTAATGCTATCAAGAACACTTGGAGAAACATTGAAGGTAAATGGTATCACTTTGATGAAAATGGTGTTGCCGCTACAGGTGCTCAAGTTATCAATGGTCAAAAACTTTACTTTAATGAAGATGGAAGTCAAGTTAAAGGTGGCGTTGTTAAGAATGCAGATGGTACTTATAGTAAGTACAAAGAAGGTTCTGGAGAATTAGTTACTAACGAATTCTTCACAACTGATGGAAATGTATGGTACTATGCAGGCGCTGACGGTAAGACTGTTACAGGTGCTCAAGTTATCAATGGACAACACCTCTACTTTAAAGAAGATGGAAGTCAAGTTAAAGGTGGCGTTGTTAAGAATGCAGATGGTACCTATAGCAAGTACGATGCTGCAACAGGTGAACGTTTGACTAATGAATTCTTCACAACAGGTGATAACAATTGGTATTATGTTGGTTCTAATGGTAAGACAGTAACTGGTGAAGTTAAAATCGGTGCTGATACCTATTACTTCGCTAAAGATGGTAAACAAGTAAAAGGACAAACGGTAACTGCTGGCAATGGTCGTATTAGCTATTACTATGGTGATAGTGGTAAGAAAGCCATCAGCACATGGATAGAAATCCAACCAGGAATCTACGTTTACTTTGATAAGACTGGTATTGCTTACCCACCTAGAGTGTTAAACTAATAGATTGAAAAGGAGAACTTCGGTTCTCTTTTTCTACCATTTGCCAAGTCTATCAAGGCTTTAAGTAAAAAAAGAGATAAGATAGTGGCTATTCTGAGGTTACTGTCTTATTTTTAACACTTTTTGATCCATAAATGGGCATGCTAAAAAAACACCTCATCTGGTATTTTTTGAAACAAGGTGTTACCATAATACGGCATAGACAGCCTTATCGATTTTGGGTCAAAGAGTAATCGTAAAGTTTGTTATGCGTAATGAGGTAATACATTGTTCGAATGAGACGATGTATAGAGGAAATCGTATGTGGCTTAGTTGAAGCTATTGTCGATTGTCTGTTTCGTTTCTCATAGAAATCTGCGATATGACAAGGATTGGTATGGCTAGCTGAAGCGATATTGCGAATAGATTTGTACAGAATTTTTCTTGCACAAGGATTCCCACGCTTAGTAATATGCTCTTGACCTAGGAAATCTCCCGACTCATAGTGTTTGAGATCAATACCGATAAAAGCGTTGATTTGATTAGCAGACGTAAAGCGACGAATGTCTCCTAATTCGCCAATAACGCTTGTACCCGTTGTCTCTGCGATGCCAGGAATAGAGAGAAGAATCACATATTCAGGTAGAGGTTTAGCTAACTCTATCAACTGTTCTAAAACTTGTTCTCGACGGCTTGTCAACCTTATAAGTTTCTGTGCATTATACTTAACCTCTTCTATTATAGGAGAGGTTTTTGAAATGGCAGAATAAGATTGCTTTACCAGTCCAACTAGCTTCTCAGCCAAGTTACCTACTCTGTTCTCTGAAATGCGTTTAGAGGTTGACTGGCGAATAGTCTCTTTCAACTCAACTTCCGATAATTCCAGCACCTAATGCTTTGTTGGGAAGATGGACACGAGATTCTAATATTGCTCACCTGCAGGAGTAGATAGTAGAATCTCGATTTCTGGGAAGGCGACTTGAAGAACTTTGTGCAGCCTATTCTTCGTCCTTACGATATCCTCTGTCAGATTTTGGTAGAACCGGCTAAGATCATGCAAGTTTTGATAGACTTTTTCTTGAACATAAATTGGCTTACGGTTTAAAACGAATTGTGACGAAGCTAGTTTCCCTGCGTCAATTTTATCGGTTTTCCGGACTCGTAAGCTGTCAAGTTGCTTTTTAGCTTCCAAAGGATTAAGACGTGTATAGTCATAGCTGTTTTCTTCTAGAAAAGCCTGAAGTCGACAAGAGTAGACACCATTAGCTTCGAAAATAATTTCGGGGTTTCTCACGGTCTTTAGTCCTTCAGTAGACGAGAAAATCCGATAATGTCATTAGACATAGTATAGCCATGAACCCTTTCACCATTCACAAGAATAGCGACTTCTGAGCTTGCTTTACTCACATCAATTCCAAAAACTGTCCGCATTATGTTTACCTCTTTGTCTTGAATGATTCCTTATTTTAGTGATTTCATTTTCAATACTCGACGTCTAGCGTCCAACATACTTTGATAAAATTCCATCTAAAACAGGTGTCTTGCCAGTTTTTTTACGGCGTCTAGCGCCAAAAGAAGCCACGACTTCACAAGACACCTCTACTTTAACACAAAGAAAAAGTAGTGAGTACTCACTCCCGTCGGAGATTTCTTCACTACTAATCTTAGTATGTTTTCTACAGGCGGCAGGTCTAGTTGATGACCATGAGAATGATTGTGAATGGAAAAGCGGAAGTTAGTGAGTGCAGCGTTTAATTATCTGAGAATAGAGAAAAAGCTGAGAAACTCATCTCAGCTTTTTATACATACTATTAAATTTGTTAAAGTGAAGTCAAAAAAGTGAGTCCACCCAAAATCACACCAGCTGAGTTTGGAATAATTAGTATCCAATCTTTCTTGGGTTCTTTTGTCCATCCATAAAGAACCCAAATTAAACAAGATACTGCTGCGGATAAAGGCTGGAATGGTTGAGCTTTGTTGCCTTGTAAATTGGCAAAAATTTGTGGGATGTAGGCGATAAATACAATAATCCCGATAAAGGCCCCAATGGAACCGACAATTTGATTTATTTTTTGTTTAGTCATATATACCTCCAATTGTAGAGTATCAAAATGATTGAAAATAGGCAAGGAATATGGTCATTTGTTGTTATTTTCTGTACAAAATAGAATAAAATGTTTATATCTATATTTTGCAGAGGATAGTATACAATATGTTGTGTAAACACAAAAAGGAATAAATCCGTTATAGTAGAGTTGCGAAACATTACTAGAAAGAGATTTATTCCTATGACTCAGTTTAGCACAGAACTACTTAACTTCTTAGCCCAAAAGCAAGATATTGATGAATTTTTCCGTACTTCTCTTGAAACGGCGATGAATGATCCGCTTCAAGCAGAATTGTCAGCCCTTTTAGGGTATGAGCCTTACGATAAAGTAGGCTATAATTCTGGTAATAGTCGTAATGGAAACTTTAGTCCAGCTTTGATCCCCTCTTATGGACGTCGAGATGACCACTTGGAAGAGATGGTTATCAAACTCTATCAAACCGGCGTAACGACTCGAGAAATTAGCGACATCATCGAGCGAATGGATGGTCATCACTATAGTCCTGCCACAATTTCTAATATCTCAAAAACAACTCAGGAGAATGTCTCTGCTTTTCATGAGAGAAGCTTAGAAGCCAATTACTCTGTTTTATTTCTTGATGGAACCTATCTTCCATTAAGACGTGGAGCCGTTAATAAAGAATGTATTCATATCGCACTTGGCATTACACCAGAAGGACAGAAGGTTGTTCTTGGATATGAAATCGCCCCAAATGAAAACAATGATTCATGGTCCACCCTGTTAGATAAGCTTCAAAAACAAGGCATTCAACAGGTTTCTCATGTAGCGACCGATTGCTTCAAGGGGCTTGAGCAGATGATCAGTCAGGCTTACCCATTAGCTAAACAACAACGTTGCTTAATTCATATTAGTCGAAATCTAGCTAGTAAAGTGAAACGAGCAGATAGAGCGGTTATTTTGAAGCAATTTAAAACGATTTATCGTACTGAAAATTTAGAAATAGCAGTCCTAGCTTTGGAGGACTTTATCGCTGAATGGAAACCAAAGTATAGGAAAGTCATGGAAAGTCTGGAGAATACGGATAATCTTTTAACTTTTTATCAGTTTCCCTACCAGATTTGGCACAGCATTTATTCGACAAACCTCATTGAGTCTCTTAACAAAGAAATCAAACGTCAAACGAGGCTGGGACAATAGTCCTAGCCTCTTAATTGTCTTTGGATTGTCGAGCAAGACGCAGTGGTTGAGTGGGCTCTACTACGCTGATTTCATCAGTTTTTACAGCCCTACTCAACTGTGCGGAGGTGTGACGACGAAATCGACTTCTAACGAATTACCGATTTCTGTCCCACTCTCCTAACGAGGAGGCTCTGGAACGTTATTTAGTTACTTTGTTTGAAAATTATAATTTCAAGCAAAGTCAACGTATCCACAAAGGGTTTGGCCAATGTGCTGACACACTTGAAAGCTTATTTGATTAACATTCTTCAACTCTACTTGAGTGTTTACACAAAATTATTGACAGTATCCAATTCGATTACATGACAATTATTTAATCTTTCATTAAGATAGTAAAAAACTCGTTAAAATAAGATTTATCAAGTTTTTTTGGCGCTAAAAAATGATATAATGAATGAGTCTTTAAGGTGTAGATTTTTAGACAAAAAATATATTGGGGAAAAATTGAATATGGAAAATAAAGTACGCTATAAACTGCACAAAGTGAAGAAGCAATGGGTTACTTTAGCGGTTGCTTCAGTAGCCTTGGCTACCATTGTTGGTGCTAGTGTTACCACGTCTTCACTTGTTTCGGCAGAAGAAATAAATAATACTAATGGATCACCTTCAACAACTACAGTCGGGGAAAATACAAATCCTGTGGTTGAAAAAGAGGTAGGCACAACAACAGAGGTGGCAAATACTTCAAATGCCACAACAACAGACCGAGCAGCAGTTACTGCTGATAAACCAGCTGAAACGACAGTTCAACCAAATTCAGGAGCAACTAGTGATAGAGCTGCAGCAGTAGAGGTTGAAGCCAAACCTGAAACGACTGCTAAGCCAGAAGTAGCCGCTAAACCAGAAACAGCTACAACATCTGAAGTAGCTGCAAATGCTGGAGTAGCCGCTCCAACGACTGAGAAGTCTAAAGAGCTTTCTGAAGCTGAAATTAAAGCTGCAGTCTCACTCGATAATATTAAAAAAGAAAAAGATGGTAAATATTACTATCTTTTAGAAGATGGATCACATAAGAAAAACTTTGCCATTACTGTAAATGGTCAGGTCCTTTATTTTGATGAGAATGGTGTCCTTTCAAGCACATCAACTTATTCATTCACACAAGAAACAACAAATCTTGTCACTGATTTTACTAAAAACAATGCTGCTTACGATTCAACAAAAGCAAGCTTTGAACTTGTTGATGGTTATTTGACAGCTGATAGTTGGTACCGTCCAAAAGAAATCCTTGAAGCAGGAACAACTTGGAAAGCGTCAACTGAAAAAGATTTTCGCCCACTTTTGATGTCTTGGTGGCCTGATAAGGATACTCAAGTAGCTTACTTGAACTACATGACTAAGGCTCTTAGCAATGGTGAAGAAACAAAAGATGTCTTTACGATTGAAAATTCTCAAGCTAGCTTGAATGCCGCTGCTCAAATCATTCAACGTAAGATTGAGGTTAAGATTGCTGCTAATAAGTCAACAGACTGGTTGCGTCAGTCAATCGAGGCCTTTGTTAAAGACCAAGATAAATGGGACATTAACTCTGAATCTCCAGGTAAAGAACACTTCCAAAAAGGGGCTCTCCTCTTTGTTAATAGTGATTTAACGAAGTGGGCTAACTCAGACTACCGTAAACTTGACCAAACGGCAACAAGTCGTTTGGCAAACGATAAGATCAAGAGTGGTAGTGATGCTGGTTATGAGTTCTTGCTATCAAGCGATATCGACAACTCAAACCCAATTGTGCAAGCTGAAATGCTTAACCAATTGTATTACTTCATGAACTGGGGACAAATCGTCTTTGGTGACAAGGACAAAGATGCTCACTTTGATGGTATCCGTGTTGATGCTGTGGACAATGTCAGCATCGATATGCTTCAATTAGTGTCTTCATACATGAAGGCTGCTTACAAGGTCAATGAGTCTGAAGCACGTGCCCTTGCTAATATCTCAATTCTTGAAGCTTGGTCTCAAAACGACCCATATTATGTGGACGAACATAATACAGCTGCCCTTTCTATGGATAATGGTCTCCGTTTGTCTATTGTTCATGGATTGACTCGTCCAGTAACTAATAAAGGTACAGGTGCTCGTAATGCATCAATGAAGGACCTTATTAACGGTGGTTATTTCGGTCTTTCAAACCGTGCGGAAGTTACATCATATGATCAACTTGGTTTTGCAACCTATCTCTTTGTTCGTGCACACGACTCAGAAGTTCAAACGGTTATCGCAGACATTATCAGCAAAAAAATTGATCCTACAACAGATGGATTTACTTTTACATTAGATCAATTGAAACAAGCTTTTGACATTTATAATGCTGATATGTTGAAAGTGGATAAGGAATATACGCATTCAAATATTCCTGGAGCTTATGCTTTGATGCTTCAAACAATGGGTGCAGCAACACGTGTTTATTATGGAGACTTGTATACTGATAATGGTCAGTACATGGCTAAGAAATCACCATACTTTGATCAAATCACAACTCTTCTTAAAGCGCGTCCTAAATATGTAGCTGGTGGACAAACATCTTATATCCACAATCTTGCTGGAGATGGCGTATCGTCTTCTAAAGACAATAAAGAAGTTTTGGTTTCTGTCCGTTATGGTCAAGATTTGATGTCTAAGACTGATACAGAAGGTGGAAAATACGGTCGTAATTCTGGTATGTTGACCCTCATTGCTAATAACCCAGATTTGAAATTAGCAGATGGTGAAACAATTACTGTAAATATGGGTGCAGCCCACAAGAACCAAGCCTACCGTCCACTCTTGCTTGGTACGGATAAAGGTATCGTGTCCTCATTGAATGATTCAGATACTAAGATTGTTAAATACACAGATGCACAAGGAAATCTTGTCTTCACAGCTGATGAAATCAAAGGCTTTAAGACTGTTGATATGAGTGGTTACCTTTCAGTTTGGGTACCAGTAGGTGCGACTGACGATCAAAACGTTCTTGCCAAACCATCAACAAAAGCCTACAAAGAAGGGGATAAGGTTTATAGCTCTTCTGCAGCACTTGAAGCACAAGTGATTTACGAAGGTTTCTCAAACTTCCAAGACTTTGTCAAAGAGGATAGTCAATATACTAACAAATTGATTGCAGCTAACGCAGACCTCTTCAAGTCATGGGGTATTACGTCATTTGAGATTGCACCTCAATATGTCTCATCTAAGGATGGCACTTTCCTTGATTCTATTATTGAAAATGGTTATGCCTTCACAGACCGTTACGACTTTGCCATGAGCAAAAACAATAAATATGGTTCAAAAGAAGATCTTCGTGATGCCCTCAAGGCTCTTCACAAACAAGGTATTCAAGTCATTGCTGACTGGGTTCCAGACCAATTGTATACTCTCCCAGGTAAAGAAGTAGTGACAGCTACTCGTACAGATACGCATGGTAAGGTGCTTGATGATACTAGCTTGGTTAATAAGCTCTATGTGACAAATACCAAGTCATCAGGAAATGATTTCCAAGCACAGTATGGTGGGGCCTTCCTCGACAAACTTCAAAAACTTTATCCAGAAATCTTCAAAGAAGTTATGGAAGCGTCAGGTAAGACAATTGATCCATCTGTGAAGATTAAACAATGGGAAGCTAAGTACTTTAACGGTACAAACATCCAAAAACGTGGTTCAGACTACGTTCTCAGCGATGGTAAATTGTACTTCACCGTTAACGATAAAGGTACCTTCCTTCCAGCTGCCTTGACTGGTGATACAAAAGCTAAAACTGGATTTGCTTATGATGGTACAGGGGTAACTTATTATACAACATCTGGTACTCAAGCTAAGAGTCAATTTGTGACATATAATGGCAAACAGTACTACTTTAACGATAAGGGTTACCTTGTAACTGGTGAACAAGCTATCGACGGTTCAAACTATTTCTTCTTGCCAAATGGTGTTATGTTTACTGATGGTGTTATTAAAAATGCCAAAGGTCAATCATTGGTTTATGGTAAGTCAGGTAAATTGACGACTCAAACTGGTTGGAAAGAAGTTACTGTTAAAGATGATAGTGGTAAGGAAGAGAAATTCTACCAATACTTCTTCAAAGGTGGCATCATGGCTACTGGTTTGACTGAAGTAGAAGGTAAGGAAAAATACTTCTATGACAATGGTTACCAAGCTAAAGGCATCTTCATTCCTACAAAAGACGGCCACTTGATGTTCTTCTGTGGCGATTCAGGTGAACGTAAGTACTCAGGCTTCTTTGAACAAGATGGTAACTGGTACTACGCTAATGATAAGGGCTATGTTGCCACTGGATTTACTAAGGTAGGTAAACAAAACCTTTACTTCAATGAAAAAGGTGTTCAAGTTAAGAATCGCTTCTTCCAAGTTGGTGATGCCACTTACTATGCAAATAACGAAGGTGATGTTCTTCGTGGTGCGCAAACCATCAATGGTGACGAGCTCTACTTTGATGAGTCAGGTAAACAAGTTAAAGGTGAGTTTGTGAACAATCCTGATGGTACGACTTCATACTACGATGCCATTACAGGTGTGAAACTTGTGGATACATCACTAGTAGTTAATGGTCAAACCTTTAATATCGATGCTAAGGGTGTTGTGACTAAGGCACATACACCAGGCTTCTATACTACTGGGGACAACAACTGGTTCTATGCAGACTCACATGGACGTAATGTCACAGGTGCTCAGGTCATCAATGGTCAACACCTCTACTTTGATGCAAATGGTCGTCAAGTTAAGGGTGGCTTCGTAACGAACACTGACGGTAGTCGTTCATTCTACCATTGGAATACTGGTGATAAATTGGTATCAACCTTCTTCACTACCGGTCATGATAGATGGTATTATGCTGATGATAAGGGAAATGTCGTTACAGGAGCTCAAGTGATTAACGGTCAAAAACTCTTCTTTGCTACTGATGGTAAACAGGTTAAAGGTGACTTTGCAACAAATGCGAATGGCAGCCGTTCATACTACCATGGAGCTACTGGTAATAAGTTAGTCTCAACCTTCTTCACTACTGGAGACAACAACTGGTACTATGCTGATGCCAAAGGTGAACTTGTTGTTGGCGAACAGACGATCAACGGCCAAAACCTTTACTTTGACCAAACTGGTAAGCAAGTGAAAGGTGCAACAGCTGCGAATCCTGATGGCTCAATCTCTTACTATGATGTTCATACAGGGGAAAAGGCTATTAATCGTTGGGTTAAAATTCCTTCAGGGCAATGGGTATACTTTAACGCTCAAGGAAAAGGCTACGTGTCAAATTAAGATTAATGAATGAAAGAAGTCAATCACTTTTTGTGGTGGCTTTTTTCGTTAAAAAAATTGTCTCTTTTTTATACATTCAGGTCATTTGTCTGGGCAAAAAAGTGGTATAATAACTCTTGCTAAATCTTTATTTTGGAGTAAACATGGCTAAGTCAAAAAATACTATTGAAAGTCGGATAGATTACTCGATTCTCTTGCCAGTCCTTATATTGCTACTGGTTGGTTTGGTTTCGATATTTATAGCGACAAATTTTGATTACCCAAAGAATCTTGTGCAAGTCATGTCCCAGCAAGTACTATGGATTTTTCTAGGTTCAGTACTTGCTTTTGTTGTCATGTTATTTAATACAGAGTTTCTTTGGAAGATAACCCCCTGGCTCTATATTTTTGGTCTGGGACTTATGGTTTTACCCCTTGTTTTTTATTCGCCTGCTTTGGTGGCCTCGACAGGGGCAAAAAACTGGGTCAGTATTGGATCGGTCACCCTTTTCCAACCATCAGAATTTATGAAGATATCCTACATCCTTTTCCTTTCCAGAATTGGTGTTTGGGCCAAGCAAGGAAAGGAAGTGACTGACCTAAAAGATGACTGGTTGCTACTTTTCCAATATGTAGCTGTTACGCTTCCTGTCTTGGGGTTATTAGTTCTTCAAGGAGATATGGGGACCGCCTTGGTCTTTCTGGCTATTTTAGCTGGTATTATAGTGGTTTCAGGGATATCCTGGCGTATTATCCTACCAGTTGTTTTAGCCTTTGCTGCAGGTTTAGCCTTGTTTGTGATGGTATTTACCACAGATTGGGGTAAGGAAGCCATGCTCAAGATGGGAGTGCAAACCTACCAGATTAACCGTATCTCAGCTTGGTTGGATCCCTTCACTTATGCAGATGGTATCGCCTTTCAACAGACACAAGGGATGATTTCGATTGGTACTGGAGGAATCTATGGTAAAGGCTTTAATCATCTGGAGTTGAACGTACCGGTTCGTGAGAGTGACATGATTTTCACAGTCATTGCGGAAGATTTTGGTTTGGTAGGTGGTGGATTGGTTCTTTTAACCTATCTCTTCCTCATTTACCGCATGTTGCGAGTGACGTTTAAGTCTAACAATCGTTTCTATACCTTTATTTCGACAGGCTTTATCATGATGATTGTCTTCCATATTTTTGAAAATATTGGGGCAGCAGTGGGAATTCTTCCTTTGACAGGTATTCCTTTGCCCTTTATTTCTCAAGGGGGGTCATCACTCATCTCTAACTTGATTGGTGTTGGTTTGGTGCTTTCAATGGCTTATCAAACCAACCTCAACGAGGAAAATAAAATTCTCCTGGCTATGTCTCGTCGTATGCGTACGTCTGGAACTAGTCAAGTGAAACCTGTTTCTAAGAGCAAGTCTAAGAAAAATAAGCCTTCGAAGAGTGTTACTAAGGCCTCTCAAGAATTGGTCAAGGCTAAAGATAAGGTTGATAAGGCCACTGAGAAAATGCGTCAAACCATTTCTCAAAATACGCCAAGCATTCATCAAGGCAAGCGTCGTAAGGGTTCGAAAAAGAAACCGACACGTAAACATTAAGAGAAAACAAGTTGGTTAATCCAACTTGTTTTTCTTTGAAAAAAATTAAGGTCTGTGACCTTTTCTTTGCCCCTGCCTGTGGTATAATAAAAGTTGACTATTTTGAAAAGGGGTTTGCTATGATAGAGACAGCCAAACAGCAAGAACGTGCTATTTTAGTAGGTGTTGAATTGCAAGAAACAGAGCATTTTGACATGTCAATGGAGGAACTTGCCAGTCTTGCCAAAACTGCAGGAGCAGAGGTTGTAGCTAGCTATACCCAAAAACGTGAACGCTATGATAGTAAGTCTTTCGTAGGTTCAGGAAAATTAGAAGAAATCAAGGCCATGGTGGATGCGGATGAGATTACTACGGTCATTGTCAATAACCGTTTAACACCTCGTCAAAATACCAATCTTGAAGCAGCATTTGGCGTAAAAGTTATTGATCGTATGCAATTAATTTTGGATATCTTTGCCATGAGAGCTAGAAGCCATGAAGGGAAACTTCAGGTTCACCTAGCTCAACTAAAATACATGTTGCCCCGTTTAGCTGGTCAAGGGATTATGCTCAGCCGTCAAGCAGGGGGCATTGGTAGCCGTGGACCTGGTGAAAGTCAGTTGGAGCTTAATCGTCGTTCGATTCGTAACCAGATTGCTGATATTGAACGCCAGTTAAAGGTTGTTGAGAAGAACCGAGAAACCATTCGCGAAAAGCGTGTTGATTCAAGTGCCTTTAAAATTGGTTTGATTGGTTATACCAATGCTGGGAAATCAACAATCATGAACCTTATGACGGATGATAAGCAATATGAGGCTAATGAACTTTTCGCGACCTTGGATGCAACGACTAAGAAAATTTACTTAAAGGATCAGTTTCAAGTGACCTTGACAGATACGGTTGGTTTTATCCAGGACTTGCCAACAGAATTGGTTGCTGCCTTTAAGTCAACACTTGAAGAAAGTCGTAATGTGGATCTTCTTTTGCATGTTATTGATGCGAGTGATCCTAATCACGAAGAGCATGAAAAGGTGGTCTTAGACATTCTCAAAGACTTAGACATGACTGATATTCCTCGCCTAGCAATTTACAATAAGATGGATGTAGCTGATAACCTAGTAGCAACAGTCTTTCCAAATGTTCGTCTCTCAGCACGTGACAAGGGAAGTCGTGAGGCACTCAGAAGACTCTTGATTGATGAAATTCAACAGATTTTTGAACCCTTTAGTATTAAGGTCCATCAGGATCAAGCTTATAAACTTTATCAGTTGAGTCAATTAGCCTTGCTAGATAGCTACACTTTTGAGACAGAAGTGGAAGAAATTACAGGTTATATTTCACCGAAAAATAAATGGAAATTGGAAGAATTTTATGACTGATTATATGGATTTAGCTTTAAAATATGGTGGTTTTACAAGTTTAGATAAGGTCTATTTGGAAAATACCTTGTCAGACCTTTCGGACAGTCAAAAATTGGCTTTCATTACGCCACCACCAAGCGTGATTAATGCTTATTTTGCAGAGATTTACCAAAAACAATCTCCTGAAGCAGCGACGGATTACTATTTGGACCTTTCAAAGGAGTTGAACCTCTTTAACCCTGAACCATCTTTTGATGAGCACAAGCCTTTTATTCGTCTCAATCTGTCAGGAAAATCTTATGGATTTTGCTATGAAAATGCTGATGAGGTGGCCTTAGTCTTTGCCGAGCATTTAGAGGTTCCAACGGCTAGTATTTTGTTTGAGCTTGCTCAAGTTTTTCCGCAGTATAAGGTTTATCTTGAAGGCACTCAAATTAAGATGGCCAAGGTTGATTTTGACGAAGAAGTATTGGAAGAGTTAACACCTGAGACACAGTTACTTAGTCGTGTAACTAAGTTGAAGGGGAATGTCATTAAGTTGGCTAGCTTCAATCAAGATGAATTAGTGGAACTTTTGTCTCAATATAAAGGGCAAACCGTTTATTACGGATTTGCTCAGCGTGAATGCCTGGCTTATATTGTCCAGAAATAAGAAGAACGATAGATAGAAAGTATAGGAAGTCATGGAATTACAATTTTTAGGGACGGGTGCCGGGCAGCCCTCCAAGGCCCGTAACGTGTCGAGTCTGGTTCTGAAGTTACTCGATGAAATCAATGAGGTCTGGATGTTTGACTGTGGAGAAGGTACCCAACGTCAGATTTTAGAAACAACAATCAAACCTCGTAAAGTTAAAAAAATCTTTATCACACATATGCATGGAGACCATATCTTTGGCCTACCTGGTTTCTTGGCTAGCCGTTCTTTCCAATCGAGTGAAGAACAAACAGATTTAGAGGTTTATGGTCCAGTCGGCATTAAACAATATGTTATGACTAGTCTTCGTACCTCTGGAACACGCCTCCCTTACCATGTGCATTTTAAGGAAATTGATGAGCATAAGCTTGGCTTGGTTATGGAAAATGACAAGTTCGCTGTTTATGCAGATAAGTTGGATCATACCATTTTTTGTATTGGTTACCGTGTGGTTCAAAAGGATCTTGAAGGAACCTTGGATGCTGAGGCCCTTAAAGCAGCAGGTGTACCATTTGGTCCGCTTTTTGGTCAAATTAAGAATGGGCAAGATGTGGTCCTTGAAGATGGAACAAAAATCATTGCCAAGGACTTTATTTCCGCACCTAAGAAAGGTAAGGTTATCACTATCTTAGGTGACACTCGTAAGACGAATGCCAGTGTTCGTCTTGGCTTGGGAGCAGATGTCTTGGTGCACGAGTCTACTTATGGTAAAGGTGACGAAAAAATTGCCAAGAGCCATGGGCATTCAACCAACATGCAAGCAGCACAGGTCGCTAAAGATGCGTCAGCTAAACGTCTTCTTCTAAATCACGTATCAGCACGTTTCTTAGGGCGTGATATCGGTAAGATGGCAGCAGATGCTAAAACAATTTTCGAAAACACCCACATCGTTCGTGACCTAGAAGAGGTAGAGATTTAATGGCTAAACAACGTATTATCGCTATTACTGGTGCCTCAGGAGGGCTTGCACAAGAAATTGTCAAGCAGCTCTCACCCAGTGATGGCATTATCCTCTTAGGAAGAGACAAGGATAAACTTGAGAAATGTTATCGCCATGTGGAAAATAAAACTTGCCTTGCCATTGACCTAAGAGACGACAAGGCCATTAAAGAGATGGTCGATTATCTCTATCAACGATTTGGACGTATTGATGTCTTTATCAATAATGCTGGTTACGGTGAATTCAAGTCTTATAATAACTACACTAGCCAAGAAGTCCGTGACATGTTTGACATCAATACCTTTGCGACGATGACCTTTTCACGTTTGATGGCTGAGAAAATGGTGGAACAGGGCAATGGGCATATCGTTAATATTGCTAGTATGGCGGGAAAAATTGCGACAGCCAATTCAAGTGTTTATGCAGCGACAAAGTTTGCGGTAATTGGCTTCTCAGATGCCCTGCGTCTAGAGCTGGCTGATAAAGGAGTCTATGTGACAACGGTCAATCCTGGTCCAATTGAGACAGGTTTCTTTGATCAAGCTGATCCCTCTGGAGCCTATCTTGAGAGTGTTAAAAAGTTTGTCCTCAGTCCTAAATACGTGGCTAAAAAGATTGTCCGTATTCTGGGCAAAAATAAACGTGAAGTTAATCTACCACGACTCTTATCAGTTGCCCACAAAGGCTACACGCTATTTCCACGAATCTCGGACAAACTAGCTACCAATGTGTTTAACTACAAATAAGGGGATTCCAGATGGCAGCTAATATCCAAGCCTATTTAGAAAATCTCCAGCAACCCTGGGGTCAAATCTATTATGATATTCTTTTTGACCAATTACAGGACATCAAGGGTAAGTGAGTGCTTGATTTTGGCAGTGGCTTTGGCCCTGTGTCCAACCACCTAGCGTAAGAAAATAGAGTCCTAGCTGTGAAACCCAATGAGGAAATGATAGGTTTACGGGCTCAGGACAACCCCTATTAGCAACTAGTCGGAAGTTTGGAAAGGAGTTAAGATGTTAAATTATAAAAAAGAGATTCCAGCGATGACAGACCTACTCGCACTGTACAGTTCAGTCGGCTGGACCAATTATACTAACAATCCAACCATGCTAGAAGAAGCTGTCAAAGCCAGTCTCTGGCAGTTGGCAGTCTATGATGAGAAAGAGCTGGTAGCCTACATTCGCTTAGTAGGAGATGGCCATTCTGTCATTTTTGTACAGGATCTCTTGGTGCGACCAGACCACCAGCGCCAAGGCATTGGCACGAAACTCTTAGAAGAGGCTTTAGCGACTTTCCCCAATGTCTATCAACGGCTCCTTGCCACTGATCGTAGCGAGAAAAATTTAGCCTTTTACCAGTCCCTGGGCTTTGTCGAACTTTCAGAGCAAGCTTGTACAGGGATGATTTATAATAATTGACGGAGAGAGAGTGGGACAAAAGTCCTAGCCTCTTAATTGTTTTTGGATTGTCGAGCAAGACGCAGTGGTTGAGTGGGCTCTACTACGCTGATTTCATCAGCTTTTACAGCCCTACTCAACTGTGCGGAGGTGGGACGACGAAATCGAATTCTAACGAATTACCGATTTCTGTCCCACTCTCTTTTCTTGTTTTTCCTAGTATTACTTGAAAATGATAGTAGCATAGAGTTAGTTAACGTAAAGAGGAGAAGGGAATATCTGAGAAAACACAAGTCAAAAAGGGAACAATATCCCGACTATTATTTTGTCTAGAAAAGCAGGTCTTGAATGCAAATGTAGCACGAGTCTAAACACCTTCCGATATTTTCCATTCTCTTTTTAGGAAACTTAGGCTTTTATCCACTATGATAAATTTATTCATGTTATAATAGGTAGACTAGATGACAGGGAGTAAATATAAAAACATGATTACATCAACGTATGATTGGAAAATAAACACAAAAGAGCCAGATGCTGGCTTTTTTAAACTTGCCAAAGAACATGGACTGGCAGAAACAGCAGCCAAGATTGTCTATGAACGTGGCATTACGACAGAAGATGCTCTTGAAGACTTTCTAAAGGCTGATTTATCACATCTTCATGATCCTTATCTGCTTCATGATATGGATAAGGCAGTGGCTAGAATTCGTCAGGCCATTGAAAATTATGAACAAATCTTAGTCTATGGAGACTATGATGCAGATGGTATGACATCAGCATCGATTGTTAAGGAAGCTCTTGAAATGATGGGCGCTGAAGCTCGAGTCTATTTGCCTAACCGGTTTACAGATGGTTATGGGCCAAACGAAAGTGTCTACAAGTACTTCATTGAACAGGAAGGCATTTCACTCATTGTTACAGTGGATAATGGGGTGGCGGGGAATGATGCTATCGCTTATGCGCAAGAGCAAGGTGTGGACGTTATCGTTACAGACCATCACAGTATGCCGGCACAACTTCCAGATGCCTATGCCATTGTCCATCCAGAGCATCCAGATGCCGATTATCCTTTTAAGTATTTGGCAGGTTGTGGTGTAGCTTTCAAATTGGCAACTGCCCTCCTTGAAACTATTCCTACTGAGATGTTGGACTTGGTAGCCATTGGTACCATTGCCGATATGGTTAGCCTAACGGATGAAAATCGTATTATGGTCAAGGTCGGCCTGGAAATTCTAAAGACTACTGAGCGTATTGGACTGCAAGAGTTACTCCGTATTTCAGATGTAGACCCAACAACGATTTCTGAAGAAACGGTAGGATTTAAACTGGCCCCTCAACTCAATGCTTTGGGGCGCTTAGATGATCCAAATCCAGCCATTGAACTGCTGACCGGATTTGACGATGAAGAAGCCCAAGCCATTGCTCTGGAAATCAATGCTAAAAATGAAGAACGTAAGGAAGTTGTTCAAAAAATCTTTGATGAAGCCATGACTATGGTGGATTTGGACAAACCTGTTCAGGTTTTGGCCAAGGAAGGTTGGCATCCTGGCGTTCTAGGTATTGTGGCGGGGCGTATCATGGAACAAGTCAGTCAGACAGTAGTGGTTTTGAATATTGAAGATGGCTTGGCTAAGGGTTCCGCTCGTAGTTTGGAATCTATCAATATCTTCCATGCCCTTGATGACCACCGAGACATCTTTACTGCTTTTGGAGGACATGCTGGAGCGGCGGGTATGACCCTTCCAGAAGAAAATCTTGGACGACTATCAGAGATTTTGTGTCATTATGTCTACGATAATGACATTGATACGAGTGCCAAAAATACGTTAAATTTAGACGAGGAGCTTCAACTCAGTGAGCTTAGCTTGGATACCATTAAGAGCCTAGAAAAACTAGCACCTTTTGGTATGGATAATAAAAAGCCAGTCTTTTGGCTACATGATATTACCGTTACTCAAGCTAGGACTATGGGACAAAACGGAGCCCATCTTAAGTTTAAGGTTAAGCAAGGCAACGATAGCTTTGATGTTGTCGCCTTTAATAAGGGTGATTTGCTTCAAGAATTTCAACAAGCTCAGGGGTTGGAATTAGCAGTGACCCTGTCCGTTAATGTATGGAATGGTCAGACAACGCTCCAGCTCATGCTAGAAGATGCGCATGTGGATGGTGTTCAATTATTTGATTTTCGCTCAAAAAATATGGCACTGCCTGAAGGCCTACCAACGGTAGAAGAAGCATCAGACACTGAACCTGCGGTTGTCCTCAACACCTTACCTGATTCAGCGACAGAAGTAAAAGAGTGGTTTGAAGGTAAAGATTTCCAGGCTATCTATTTTAAAAATAGTATTAAGGAAGCCTATTATCTGACAGGTTATGGAACTAGAGAGCAATTTGCAAGGCTCTATAAAACCATTTACCAATTCCCAGAATTCGATGTCCGCTATAAACTGGATGAGCTCAGTCATTACCTTAAAATCGATAAGATACTTCTGATTAAGATGATTCAGATTTTTGATGAATTGGATTTTGTGACTATTGATAATGGTGTTATGACAGTCAATAAAGAAGCTGAAAAACGTGAGATTGAGGACAGCAAGATTTTCCAAGATCTTAAACATCTCGTCAAGTTCCAAGAACTTATGGCTTTAGGGACACCACAGGAAATTTATGACTGGCTTTATAAGTAGGGGAGTACTTAATCCAAAGGATTCGTCTTGAAATGAGGGTTAGCATTTTCTAAATCTGAAGATTCATGCTATAATGGTATGTAAATATTTTTTTGGCGAAAAGCCTATAGGAAGAACAAATGAAATTAGAAGATTATATTGCATCTATTGAAAACTACCCTAAAGAAGGGGTTACTTTCCGTGATATTAGTCCTTTGATGGCTGATGGAAATGCTTATAGCTATGCTATCCGTGAAATCGTTCAGTATGCGACTGATAAGAAGATTGACATGATTGTTGGTCCTGAAGCGCGTGGTTTCATCGTTGGTTGTCCAGTTGCTTTTGAACTTGGTATTGGCTTTGCTCCAGTTCGTAAACCTGGTAAATTGCCACGTGAAGTGATTTCAGCAGATTACGAAAAAGAGTATGGTGTCGATACACTTTGTATGCATGCTGATGCAATCAAACCAGGTCAACGTGTACTTATCGTTGATGATCTCTTGGCGACTGGTGGTACCGTCAAAGCTACAATTGAAATGATTGAGCGCCTAGGTGGTGTCGTTGCTGGCTGTGCCTTCTTGATTGAGCTTGATGGTCTTGATGGACGCAAAGCTATTGAAGGTTACGATACTAAAGTATTGATGAACTTCCCAGGATAAATCTATCTATGAATTAACAAAAGGCCTTAGGGCCTTTTTAACTCTTTTAAAACAAAGGTGGCCTCTAAATATAGTTTAAAGCTATAGCTAACTAGAGAAAATATATATTTGATAACAATACCTCCCCGGTTTATAATATGAAGATAGAATAAATAAGGATGGAGATATTGTTATGCCTATAAAACTTGATAATAAGTTACCAGCTCTTGATGTATTGCGTTCGGAAAATGTCTTCATCATGGATGAGAACAGAGCTAGTAGCCAGGATATTCGACCAATGGAGGTCTTAATCCTTAACCTTATGCCAACTAAAGAAGTGACAGAAACTCAGTTACTACGTCTTTTGGCTAATACGCCACTTCAAATTAACGTCGAGTTTCTTTATATGGCTAGTCATAAGTCAAAAAATACACATGCCGAACATATGGAAACTTTCTATAAGACTTTTGATGAAATTAAGCATAAGTATTATGATGGTCTCATTGTAACAGGTGCACCTGTTGAACAAATGCCATTTGAGGAAGTGGATTATTGGCAAGAATTAACACAAGTTTTTGATTGGTCTAAAAAGCATGTTTATTCAACCCTCCATCTGTGTTGGGGAGCTCAAGCAGGTCTCTATTATAAGCATGGAGTCGACAAGGTTCCATTGTCAGAGAAATTATCTGGTATCTATAAACAAACGGTTGACATGCCTGAAAACTTCCTTATGAATGGCTTTGATGATAGCTTTGTGTCACCACACTCACGCTATACTGAGGTTAGGCTCGAGGATATTAAAAACAAGACGGATTTAGATATTGTTGTGTCAGGACCAGAAGTTGGCTTATCCATTCTAGCAAGTAAGAATCTTCGTGAAGTATATAGTTTTGGTCATTTTGAATATGACCGTGATACTCTGGCAAGAGAATACCGAAGAGATTTGGATGCAGGCATTAATCCAGATGTACCGGCAAACTATTTCCCAGAGGATGATCCAAGTCAGGAGCCTAAACTTCGTTGGAATCTTGCGGCATCTGCTTTCTTTAGCAATTGGATTAACTATGCGGTATATCAAGAAACACCTTATCGTTTAGAAGAGTTGGAAGACGATTTTTCATTCTACGGTTATTTGTAGTAGACAGTCTCAAAGGACTTATGTGAGAGCATTTGACTTTTTGGGGTGTCTAGCTACTCTGAAAGGTAAATATGAGTTTTTTTGAACAGTATCGATCAGGTAATCTGGTCCTTCCTAATGCTTTATTTTTCCACTTTAAGGATATTTTCCCATCTGCGGATGACTTTCTGGTTTGGCAGTTTCTCTATCTACAAACGACAACTCAGATTGGAGAAGTGGCTTCTAGTCAGATTGCGCAAGCAACTGGGAAGACGCCAACTGAAGTTAATAAAAGTATTACGACATTGACTGAGGCTGGACTTCTTGATTTCACGACTATTAAGATTAACAATGAAATTGAGATGGTTGTAGATGCCTCACCTGCCTTGGCAGTATTGGACAAGTTAGTGAGCAATGAAAAGACAACGGCAGGGCCTGTCGTTGGTCAGCCAACAAATACCCAGCTTATCAAGCAATTAACAGATGAATTGGAACAAGCTTTGGGAATCTTGAATCCTATGGTTGTCGAAGATTTAAACAAGGAAATACAAGAAGAACATACTGATCCAGAACTTATCCGTGAGGCTTTGAAAGAAGCAGTATTTAACCGCAAGACAAATTGGAATTACATCAAAGGAGTTTTGCGTAACTGGAAATTGAGTGGTATTACGACGAAAATTCAAGTTGAAGAGCGTCGCTTGGAGCATCAAGGTAAGAAGCAACATCATCAGGTTTCGGATGACTTCAAAACAGGAATGGATGCCGCCCGTCAATTATGGGGTGGCCAATAATGTTAGGAAGAAAACGTGTTAATGAGGCTCTAGCTCTCATGGGAGAGATGTTTCCAAATGCTCATGGAGAGTTGGAGTGGGAAACGCCTTTCCAGCTATTAGTTGCTGTTATTTTATCAGCCCAGACAACAGACAAGGCTGTTAATAAGATTACACCAGGCTTGTGGGCGCGTTATCCAGAAATTGAGGATTTGGCTTCTGCCAACCTTGATGATGTTGAGATGTGTTTGCGAACGATTGGTCTTTACAAGAATAAAGCAAAGAACATCATCAAGACTGCTAGAGCTGTTTTAATGAATTTTGATGGACAGGTTCCGAAAACGCATAAGGAATTGGAAAGTCTACCTGGTGTGGGACGAAAAACGGCTAATGTGGTTTTAGCTGAGGTTTATGGCATTCCTTCGATTGCAGTAGATACGCACGTCTCACGTGTTTCCAAAAGGCTAAATATCGCCCCAGAGGATGCTAGTGTAGAGGAAATCGAAGCAGAATTGATGAAGAAAATCCCAAAGAAGGATTGGATTATCAGCCATCACCGTATGATTTTCTTTGGACGCTATCATTGCTTAGCTAAGAATCCTAAATGCCAGACATGTCCTCTTCAAAGTTATTGTAAGTATTATAAAGAAACAACTAAGAAATAAGCTGAAGAATGTGATTTTCTTCGGCTTTTTACAACTGTAAGAATTTGTTACAAACTAGTAACTTGACAAAAGTCTCAGGCTTTAAGAAAATAGAAGAAACGATTTAGAAGCAGGAGCGATTTAGTGAATGGCTGAATTCAGTAATGAAGAGTATCTGAGAGCCTTAGCTGATAATGGTGATAGAGAAGCAGCCAAAGAATATGAGCAAGCTTTGGATAATCGTATTTTTCAGTTGCAGATTTCATTGGCTCAAACGAGTGATCCACAGGGTCGTAGGGAAGTGCAAAAGCTCTTGGAACAAGAGGAAAAGAAAAAAAGGGACTACTTTCAAGAAAAAGAGGAAAAAGCTGTGAGCGAATTTAGACGTCGTAAAAATGAAACTACAAAGGGAAGAAAAGTTTCGAGTTTTGACAAACTCAAAGATCCTAAAAACATTAGATGGGTAATTGGAGTTGTTGCAGTACTTGCAGTGGTTATTCCTGTTGTTACCTTGATGTGGTATAGTAATAACCAAAAAGAGAGTGAAACAAATCCATGGAAAAACGGTCAGTTAGCAAAAAGTAAGGAAGCAGCTGCAGCATCATCTGATAATCAATCCTCTCAAGTTGATACCTCATCTTTGTCTGATCAACAGTTAGAAGACTGGGTTGTTTCCACCTATGCTAAAGAACAAGGTTCAACTGGAGAAAATTATAAAAATCTAGGTTGGAAGGTTTATTCATGGACGGATGATGATGATAACCTAGTTTATGCTCAACTTTATGATGCCTATGGTAATGATGTTCTTCTTTTCCGTGTAGATAAGAAGGGACAACTCGAAGCCTATGGTGGTATTGACGGTTCAAGCGATTCTTGGGACGTCGTTTCAAAAACTTATACAACCGATTAATGAAACTATATAAAACACCTGACTATGGTGGTTGAGACTGTCTTTTGACAGTCTTTTTTGGTATAATTTAAGGTAATCGTGTATACAATTAAAAAGCTGACTGAGAAGATTTGGGGATGATGGTTCTACAGAACTATTTTAATGTCTTCAGGTTTTCGAGGATAGGTTAAATAAAGGAGAGTTGTCGTGTCAGACTATTTATCGGTCACATCCTTAACAAAATATTTGAAAATGAAATTTGACCGTGATCCTTATTTAGAGAGGGTATATTTGACGGGACAGGTTTCCAATTTTCGTCGCCGCCCGAGTCACCAATATTTTTCGCTTAAGGATGAAGGAGCTGTTATTCAGGCGACGATTTGGGCTGGAGTTTTCAAAAAACTTGGTTTTGAACTCGAAGAAGGGATGAAGATCAATGTCGTAGGTCGTGTCCAGATTTATGAGCCTAGTGGCTCTTATTCCATTATTATAGAGAAGGCTGAGCCGGATGGTATTGGAGCTTTGGCTATCCAGTTTGAACAGCTTCGTAAAAAATTGACTGCAGAAGGCTACTTTGATGATCGTCATAAGCAAGCGCTGCCTAATTTTGTCAAAAAAATCGGGGTTGTCACAAGTCCTAGTGGTGCGGTTATTCGAGATATTATTACGACCGTTAGTCGTCGTTTTCCTGGGGTAGAAATCTTACTTTTCCCTACCAAGGTTCAGGGTGAAGGAGCTGCACAGGAAATTGCTGAAAATATCCAAAAAGCCAATCAAAGGGATGACCTAGATTTACTTATCGTTGGTCGTGGTGGAGGTTCTATTGAAGACCTCTGGGCTTTTAACGAGGAAATTGTTGTTCAGTCCATTTTTGAAAGTAGTCTACCTGTGATTTCAAGTGTTGGTCACGAAACAGATACGACCTTGGCTGACTTTGTTGCAGATCGTAGGGCTGCTACACCTACAGCAGCGGCAGAACTTGCTACTCCAGTATCAAAGGCCGATACCTTGGTTTGGATTCGTGAAAGACAAAATAGAGCTTATCAAGCCTGTTTGAGACGTATACAGTACAATCAAGAACGTTTAGCTAAACTGTCACAATCTGTTGTCTTTAGGCAACCTGAGCGCCTATATGATGGTTATTTACAAAAGTTGGATCGACTAACAACAAGGCTTGAAACCTTAGTGAGTCAAGATTTCGAGCGAAAGCAAAAAAAAGCGGAACTTTTGAAACAACGGTTACAAGGCTTAAATCTTCTGAGCAGTGTTCAGAACTATCAAGACCGTCGAGAGTCTTTGCAACGTTTATTGGTGACCACAACAAAGAACACCATTAATGGTAACCGTGTGAGATTAGAAAAGGCACAGGATGCTTTATTGTCTCTAGATACTAGCCGTATTGTTGCAAGGGGCTATGCCATTGTCAAAAAAGATGATAAACCTTTAACCAGTACCAAGAATATTACCGAAGGTGATCAATTAACCGTCCAAATGACAGATGGAGAACTAGAAGTAGAGGTAAAAAATGTCAACTAAAAAAACATTTGAGGAAAACTTACAGGACTTAGAAGCTATTGTCACTAAGCTCGAAACAGGTGATGTTGCTCTTGAGGATGCTATTGCTGAGTTCCAAAAAGGTATGGCCTTGTCTAAGGATTTGCAGAAGACCTTGGAAGATGCTGGAAAAACACTAGTTAAGGTCATGCAAGCAGATGGTACAGAAACGGAAATGGATGCCTAATGAGCAAGCTAAATAAAATTGATGCGGCAATCCGTGATTACTACCAAAAAAAGAATCTTCCTGTATCAAGTGATTTAATCACTGCTATTCTTTATTCAGTTGATAGTGGCGGTAAGCGTATTCGTCCACTGATTTTCTTAGATTTGCTTGAAGGATTTGGTTTAGAGCTAACTCCTAGTCATTTCGATGTTGCAGCGAGTCTTGAAATGATTCATACTGGAAGTCTGATTCACGATGATCTGCCGGCTATGGATGATGATGATTACCGTCGAGGACGTTTAACCAACCATAAGAAATTTGATGAAGCAACGGCGATATTGGCTGGTGATTCTCTCTTTTTGGATCCCTTTGATCTCCTGGCCCAAACAGAGCTATCAGCAGAAATTCGAGTTCAATTGATTCAAGCATTGTCTCATTCCTCAGGCACCTTCGGTATGGTTGGTGGCCAGATGTTGGATATGAAGGGTGAAGGTCAGGAACTTGATTTATCGCAACTGTCTAAAATTCATGAGCATAAGACAGGTAAGCTTTTAACCTTTCCTTTTGTGGCGGCTGGTATTGTTGCTCAAAAAAATCTAGAGGTTTTGGAAAATCTGAAAGAAGCTGGTCGACTGATTGGTCTTGCCTTTCAAGTACGTGATGATATTTTGGATGTGACTGCTGATTTCGAAGAACTTGGAAAGACACCTGGAAAAGATGTAGTAGCTGGGAAATCAACCTATCCGGCTCTTCTTGGTCTGGAAAAATCACATGCTATCCTCGAGGAATCACTTAGTAAAGCTGAGGCTATTTTCCAAAATCTAGCTGAGACTCAAGGTTTCAAGAAAGACAGTATTATAGAAATCATAGAAAGGTTACGACTCCATGCCTAAGGAAAGAGTAGACGTCTTGGCTTATAAACAAGGCCTTTTTGAAACACGAGAACAAGCAAAACGTGGCGTAATGGCAGGTTTAGTTGTTAATGTTATCAATGGTGAGCGTTACGATAAACCTGGTGAAAAAATTGACGACGGTACAGAGTTGAAGCTTAAAGGTGAAAAACTTAAGTATGTGAGTCGTGGAGGACTCAAACTTGAAAAAGCATTGGAAGTTTTTAATCTGTCAGTTGAAGGTATGACGACCATTGATATCGGAGCCTCAACAGGTGGGTTTACTGATGTTATGCTTCAAAATGGGGCCAAACTGGTTTATGCTGTTGATGTCGGCACCAATCAGTTGGTTTGGAAATTACGTCAAGATGAGCGTGTTCGTTCTATGGAGCAATATAATTTTCGTTATGCTGAACCTGTCGACTTTACAGAAGGACTACCGTCTTTTGCATCAATCGATGTCAGCTTCATCTCTCTTAATCTGATTCTACCGGCTTTGGCTAAGATATTGGTTGATGGGGGGCAAGTTGTTGCTCTTGTGAAACCACAATTTGAGGCGGGCCGTGAACAAATTGGGAAAAACGGGATTGTCCGTGAGAGCAGTGTCCATGAAAAAGTGTTAGAAACAGTGACTGCTTTTGCGGTTGACTATGGCTTTTCAGTTAAGGGGCTGGACTTTTCACCTATTCAAGGTGGTCATGGTAACATTGAGTTTCTCGCACACTTGGAGAAGACAAATTCTCCTCAAAATGATGCTCAAACCTCTATTAAGGAAGTTGTAGCACAAGCACACAAGGAGTTTAAAAAGAATGAAGAAGAATGATCGTTTGGAGTTAATCCGAAAGATTGTCCAAGAAAATAAAATTACGACTCAAGGAGAATTGGTAAAATTACTCCAAAATGAGGGATTAAAGGCTACTCAAGCGACTGTATCGCGTGATATCAATGAAATTGGTATTACCAAAGTACCAACTGAAGACGGTTCTTACATCTATGGGCTCTCAACTGCTCCTAGACGAGTAGGTGGAACCTCTGTTGCGACTCGTCGCTTGTTGCGCGTTGATCGTCAACATGCCTTTATGAATATCGTTGTTCAACCTGGGACAAGCCGCCTCATCAAGAAGATTCTTTTAGATGAGTACAAGCATTTGATTTTTAGTGTTATTGCTGATGATGATACCCTCTTTTTAGTGGCTCAGTCAGAGTTAGCAGCTATTGAGCTACAGGGGCAAATCATTAAGTGGGTTGAAGAATAGGAGGGCCTATGCTTCTCGAAATTACGATAAAGAATTTCGCAATTATTGAAGAGATTTCTCTAAACTTTGAGAATGGTATGACCGTCCTTACTGGTGAAACAGGTGCTGGTAAGTCCATTATTATAGATGCTATGAATCTTATGTTGGGTGCTAGGGCTTCTAGTGAGGTCGTCCGTCATTCAGCATCTAAGGCTGAAATTCAGGGCTTCTTTTCAATCGAACAAAATCCTGCCTTGGTTAGTATCTTGGAAGATAATGGAATTCCTGTTGAGGATGAATTGATTATCCGTCGTGAAATCTTCCAAAATGGTAGAAGTGTTAGTCGTATCAATGGGCAGATGGTCAATTTAACGACGCTTAAGGCTGTTGGGCACTTCTTGGTAGATATCCATGGACAACATGACCAGGAAGAGCTTATGAAACCTGCTCTGCATATTATCATGCTTGATGCCTTTGGTGACAAGGAATTTTTCCAGACTAAGAAAGAGTACCAGAAGTATTTTGACCGCTATCGTGAGTTAAGAAAAGCTGTTCTAGAAAAGCAGAAAAATGAGCAGGAGCATAAGGCTCGAATTGAAATGTTAGCATTTCAGATTGCAGAAATTGAAGCAGTCTCTCTAAAATCAGGAGAAGATTTGGCTTTGATGCAGGAGCGAGACAAGCTTCTTAATCATAAGCAGATTGCTGATACCTTAACAAATGCCTATGTCATGCTGGATAATGAAGATTTTTCAAGCCTTTCAAATGTTCGTTCTGCCATGAATGACCTCCAGTCTCTTGAAGAGTATGACTCTGATTACAAAGAACTCTCTGGAAATCTATCAGAAGCCTATTATGTTTTGGAAGATGTCACTAAGCAACTAGGTGATTTTTTGGATAATCTGGACTTTGATGCTGGACGTTTGCAAGAGATTGAACACCGCTTAGATACCATTAATGCCATTACTCGTAAATATGGTGGAACTGTTGATGACGTCCTAGATTATCTGGAAAATTCAAGTAAAGAGTACAATCTTCTGACCGGCAATTCCAGCTCGTCAGATGCCATGGAACAAGAGCTTAAGCAACTTGAAAAGTACTTGCTTGCGTCTGCGGAGACCCTACAAACAGCACGCCATCAAATCGCTACGGCTCTTGAAGCTGAGATTAAGAGCGAGTTATGCGACCTCTATATGGATACGGCTGATTTTAAAGTTACCTTTACTAAGGGGAAATTTAATCGTGATGGTAATGAGCAGGTTGAGTTTTACATCTCAACCAATCCAGGTGAAGGCTTTAAACCGCTTGTTAAGGTAGCTTCAGGTGGTGAATTATCTCGACTCATGTTAGCGATTAAGTCAGCCTTTGCCCGCAAAGAAGATAAAACAAGTATCGTCTTTGATGAGGTTGACACTGGCGTTTCAGGACGTGTTGCCCAAGCCATTGCTCAGAAGATTCATAAGATTGGGAGTCATGGTCAGGTCTTGGCCATCAGTCACCTTCCGCAAGTTATTGCTATTGCTGATTATCAGTTCTTTATTTCTAAGGAAAGCGATAACGAGACAACTGTCTCTCGTGTTCGTCTTTTGACACCTGAGGAAAGGGTGCAAGAAATCGCTAAGATGTTAGCAGGTGATAACGTGACGGAGGCTGCCTTGAGCCAAGCAAGAGCTTTGTTAAAGGTGGATGACTCTCTTTAGGAAAAGACTTGGGAAAAACTTTCCAGTCATGCTATAATAGAATAAAAATTTGTGTTAAGCGAGAAAATTATGAGTAAAATCAGAATTGTAACCGATTCGTCAATCACGATTGAACCAGAATTGGTTAAAAAATATAATATCACTGTTGTCCCATTGTCGGTAATGGTGGACGGTGTCATCTATTCAGATAGTGACCTTCGAGAAGAAGGCCGTTTCTTGGAAATGATGAAGCATAGTAAAGAGTTACCAAAGACAAGCCAACCACCTGTAGGTTTGTTTGCTGAGACATATGAAAATCTTGTCAAAGAAGGTGCAGAACAAATTGTGTCAATCCACATTATGCACACACTCTCTGGGACATGTGAAGCCTCACGTCAAGGAGCTAGTCTTTCAGGAGCAGATGTAACTGTCATCGATTCAGGCTTTACGGATCAATGCCTCAAGTTTCAAGTTGTTGAGGCAGCTAAATTAGCCGAAGCAGGAGCTAGTCTTGATGAGATTGTAGCCCATGTTGAAGAAGTGAAAAATAAATCAGAACTTCATATTGGTGTTTCTACCCTTGAGAATCTGGTTAAAGGTGGTCGTATTGGACGTGTAACAGGTCTTCTGTCTTCATTACTCAATATCCGTGTCATCATGGAGTTGAAAGACTATCAGTTGAATACGATTGCTAAGGGGCGAGGAGCTAAGACTTTCACGAAATGGTTAGATTCTTATATTAATGGTATCAAGGATAAGGACCGCAAAGTGGCAGAGATTGGTATTTCTTATGCAGGAACACCTGATTTAGCACATGAACTGGCTGAAAAACTTGAGGTTTTGGGTGCTCCAATTTCAATCCTTGAGACTGGTTCCATCATTCAAACGCACACTGGTGAAGGCGCCTTTGCCGTAATGGTTCGTTATGAATAAGTGGAAAGAATCAGAATTAGTTAGAAGCCTCGTAGGCTTCTTCTTGCTTTTTCTCTTATTTGTCGGCCTCTTCATTTTTATCGTTCCTAGTACGCGTCAGTCATCAAAAATTGCAGAAAAGATTAAATCTATTAAAAATGAAAATGTGACCTATGTTGCTATTGGTGATTCCCTTACTCAAGGGGTAGGTGATAGTAGTAATCAAGGAGGATTCGTTCCTGTGCTATCACAGGCATTAGAGTCAGATTTTGACTGGCAAGTAACTTCTCGTAACTACGGTATTGCGGGGAATACGAGTAATCAAATTCTCAAAAGAATGCAAGAAAAGAAGGATATTCAAAGAGATCTCAAAAAGGCTAAAGTGATGACTCTGACAGTTGGTGGTAATGATGTGATCCATGTCATTAAGGACAATATCACGAATCTTAATGTAGCTACCTTCACTAAGCCTGCTCAGGCCTATCAAAAGAGATTAAGACAGATTATTGAGCTAGCTCGCAAGGAAAATAAAACATTACCAATTTATATTGTTGGTATTTACAATCCTTTTTATCTTAATTTTCCAGAGATGACAGAAATGCAAACTATTGTAGATAATTGGAACCAGTCTACTGAAGAGGTGTGCAAAGAGTACGATAATGTGTATTTTGTTCCTGTAAATGATTTGCTTTATAAGGGAATTGATGGTAAGGGCGGTGTTACAAGTTCTGATGATACCTATCAGTCTAGTAAATCTTCTCAAGATAGCCTGAACGATGCTCTTTTTGAGGATGATCATTTTCATCCAAATAATACAGGTTATCAAATTATGTCAGATGCCATTTTGAAACGTATTAACCAAACAAAGAAGGAGTGGTCAGGTGAGTAAGATATGGAAGTGGCTATTTTTAGGACTCTTGGCCTTAAATCTAGCTTTAGTAAGTGTTGTGACGTATAGAATCATGACTCCAGTGGAGACGACAAGTTCTGTATCCCTACCCAAGGGAGCAACTAAAATTGGAAAATATAGTATGACTAAGGATGAGCTTGACGCTGCTCTTACAGGATTTGCCCAGAATTATTCGACTGATAAGATGCGTTTCAAGGTCAAGGTTACCAATTCTAAAATTGTTTTTGAAAGTAGCTATAAGGTTTTAGGTCATGCTGTTCCTCTATATGTCTATTTTACGCCGGTTGTTAGTGAATCAGGAGCAATTGTACTGCATGTTTCTGAGCTTTCAGCTGGAACCTTGAAACTGCCTGTTTCGGATGTCCTTAAGATGATTAAACGTTCGACTAACCTTCCTGATTACATCGCAATCGATAGTAAGAAGGGAAAGGTTACCCTAAATATTCAGTCTATGAAGAATGAGAAGGGGATAACAGCACGTGCTCAAAGCCTAGATTTGGTTAATGACCGTATCGAATTTGACATCTATAAGACAATAAATTAAAAAGCCTTTACTTTTTGCAAAAAAGCGATTAAATTAGCGTTTATTACTTGACCTCATAGGCCTTTTAGGATAAGATAATACTTGTTCAAGCGCTAAAAATACTATTCGCTTAGAAATAAATTGGAGGATTGTTACAATGGCTAACAAACAAGATTTGATCGCTAAAGTTGCAGAAGCAACTGAGCTTACTAAAAAAGATTCAGCAGCAGCTGTAGATGCAGTTTTCGCTTCTATCGAAGAATTCCTTGCTGCAGGTGAAAAAGTACAATTGATCGGTTTCGGTAACTTTGAAGTACGCGAACGCGCTGCTCGTCAAGGTCGTAACCCACAAACTGGTGAAGCTATCTCAATCGCAGCTTCTAAAGTTCCTGCATTTAAAGCTGGTAAAGCTCTTAAAGACGCAGTTAAATAATGTAAAAACCCCTAAGATTTTAGGGGTTTTGATTTATACGAAATAAGTTAAGGAAATCTATGAAAACCATAACAGTGGTATTGATTTTTCTTTTGGTTTTTACTGTTATTAAACTATCAGGTATTGTTGCTATTAGCAAACTGATGAAGCCAAGTGAAGAACAAATTGAAGAAGCGCGTCAGAAACGTCTTCAAGCTGAAAAAGAGGGCAAGGACCCTTTTGAAGACTGGGATGAACGCGATGATGATGGTCTTGTCTAATAAGAGAATCCTCATCAAATAACAAAAAAAGTTTGGAAAATCTTCCAAACTTTTTTTATAGACTAGTCGATGTAGTGAAGTTTTCCTCGGAAGTCTTCAAGAGTTTCGTAACCTTTTTCTTCCATGATTTCTTTAAGTTCTTTAGTAATACGGTCAAAAATAGCGACACCTTCTTTTTGAAGGGCAGTACCAACTTGTACCATACTTGCGCCACAAAGGATGTGTTCAAAAGCATCACGACCAGATTTTACACCACCAGTACCAATAATTTGGATTTCAGGTTTCAAACGTTGGTAGAAAGCATGAACGTTTGCCAAGGCAGTAGGTTTGATGTAGTCACCACCTATACCACCAAAACCATTCTTAGGTTTGATGACAACAGACTCATCTTCAATGTAAAGGCCATTACCAATTGAGTTCACACAGTTAACAAAGACAAGTGGAAATTGGTTGAAAACGGCAGCAGCTTGATCAAAGTGCACAATATCAAAGTATGGTGGTAATTTCACACCAAGAGGTTTCGTAAAGTAAGAAAAAACTTCAGTTAGGATCTCGGTTGTTGTTTCAAAATCGTAAGCGATTTGAGGTTTACCCGGAACGTTAGGACATGAAAGGTTGAGTTCAACCAGCCCTTCATAGTCACTTTCTTGAACTTTTTTAAGAATGGTGTGTGTTTCCTCAGGTGAAAGACCAACGAGAGAAAGAAAATGATTTTTTGTATTGGGTTGCTTTTGTAATTCAATGACATAGTCAAGGTAGTATTCGAAACCGTTATTTGGCAATCCCATTGAGTTGATTGACCCAAGAGGAACATTCACATAACGTGGTTCAGGATTACCGGGACGGGCCTCAAGTGTTCCTGTTTTTGTGACAAATGAACCTGCAGCTGAAGCCTCAACCTCTGCCAATTCTTCCTTAGTCATACAATGAACACCAGCGGCATTCATAAGACAGTTATCAAACGTAAACTGACCAACTTTTGTAGCAGTAGAAACCATAAGATCCTCCTTAAAAATCACAAAGTAAAATGTTACTATTTCATCTCATTTTAGCATGAAAAGGGGCCTAAAACAAGGAAATATTGGACGGGCTAAAGCCTCTAAAACGAAATTCTGATATCGTCTCTTTTTGCCAAGACAAGAAGCAATAGAATTTTACAGAATTTTTTGGATTTTGCTAGCTTTTTCAAGGTTTTTTGGGTAGAATAGATACAGTAAATGGGTTTAACCCAAAATAAAAAGGAGACATAACTAATGGTAAAATTGGTTTTCGCTCGCCACGGTGAGTCTGAATGGAACAAAGCTAACCTTTTCACAGGTTGGGCTGACGTAGATCTTTCTGAAAAAGGTACTCAACAAGCTATCGACGCTGGTAAATTGATTAAAGAAGCTGGTATCGAATTTGACCAAGCATACACTTCAGTATTGAAACGTGCGATCAAAACAACTAACTTGGCTCTTGAAGCATCTGACCAACTTTGGGTTCCAGTTGAAAAATCATGGCGCTTGAACGAACGTCACTACGGTGGTTTGACTGGTAAAAACAAAGCAGAAGCTGCTGAGCAATTTGGTGATGAGCAAGTTCACATCTGGCGTCGTTCATACGATGTATTGCCTCCAGCAATGGATCGTGATGATGAGCACTCAGCACACACTGACCGTCGTTACGCTTCACTTGATGACTCAGTAATTCCAGATGCTGAAAACTTGAAAGTTACTTTGGAACGTGCCCTTCCATTCTGGGAAGATAAAATCGCTCCAGCTCTTAAAGATGGTAAAAACGTATTCGTAGGAGCACACGGTAACTCAATCCGTGCCTTTGTAAAACACTTCAAAGGCTTGTCTGATGACGAAATCATGGATGTTGAAATTCCAAACTTCCCACCATTGGTATTCGAATTTGACGAAAAATTGAACGTTGTTTCTGAATACTACCTTGGAAAATAATTATAAAAGATAAAAGGCGGGATTTATTCCGCCTTTTTTTGAGAAGTGACTCTCGGTTCGTCTCACTTTGTAAGGTGAGATGAACCCAGGAGATAATTAGTCTAGAGTTTCGATATACTCCAGTCCCCAACTTTCAATGGCATCTAGGACACCTTGAAATTTTCTACCCATTTCAGTTAGACTGTATTCGACCCGTGGGGGAACTTCAGCATAGACTTTACGCTCCACGATTTTATCCTTCTCGAGCTGTCTGAGGTGTCGTGTTAGAATGGTTTGGGTAATGCCAGGAATTAGACGTTGTAGTTCATTAAAACGCTTAGTCCCCGTACTGAGTTGATAGATGATGACTAGAGCCCATTTGCCTGTTAGTACACGCTGCGTCGTGGCAAAAGGACAAATTCCGTATTCACTGACTTTGGTTACCATAATTCCTCCAAATTTTTTAAAATTATTCTCTTATTTGACAATAATAGTATCGTATTTGATACTAGATAACAATAAAGTGCCTACTTGTCTTTTTGTTAGTAAGTGATAATATTATATCATAAATAAAAGAAACGAGGAGTAACTCATGTCAGTAAATCTAGAAATTTTTAATGCATATAACAATGGTCTTATAACAGGTGATTTTCCAGCTGTTTTTGAGACTATGGCAGATGATATTATCTGGCACCAGCCAGGTCAGCATAGTAATTCCGGTACAGTTGTTGGAAAAGAAGCACTTGGAGCACACTTGGCTCAATTTTCAGAAAAAACAAACGGTACCTTCAAAGTATTGACTAACTGGGTGTCTGAAAATATTGACCTTGTAGCAGCCAATGTGACCTTTGTCGGAACTCGCCCAGACGGCGAGGAACTCAACATGAATGGGATTGATCTTTTTCGCATGGATGATGGAAAGATCAAGGAAGTTTGGCTCTTTTCATCAGATCAAGCAGTAGAAGATGCTTTCTGGGGTTAGACAGTAAATTAATCTATAATCTGAAATGAAATTTGATTTATGGATCGTGATGATGAGCACTCAGCACACACTGATCGTCGTTACGCTTCACTTGATGACTCAGTAATTCCAGATGCTGAAAACTTGAAAGTTACTTTGGAACGTGCCCTTCCATTCTGGGAAGATAAAATCGCTCCAGCTCTTAAAGATGGTAAAAACGTATTCGTAGGAGCACACGGTAACTCAATCCGTGCCTTTGTAAAACACTTCAAAGGCTTGTCTGATGACGAAATCATGGATGTTGAAATTCCAAACTTCCCACCATTGGTATTCGAATTTGACGAAAAATTGAACGTAGTTGCTGAATACTACCTTGGAAAATAAGCTGAGATAAGTAGTTATCATTAACAAATAAAAAGTTGACTTTGGTCAGCTTTTTTCTTTTCTTGAAAATAAATGTAAATAGTGGTCAGAAAAGTCAGTCAATTCAGTAATTTTTCCTTGACTTTCAAGTTGGAAAGATGTATCATATTAACCAAGATACATCGAAAGGAAATGAGTCAAATGACATTCGCAACTACAACTGTTTTGCTATTGCGTAATGAGGGCTAGTGCAGAAGCATTAGTCCTGTTTGGCTTACCAAGCGGGAGGTAAAAACATCTCGCTTGGGTTTCCGAGTGAGATGTTTTTTTACTACTATCGTTTTTACTTTTAGAAAGAGGATTGTCTATGCGTAAAGTTGAATTTTTTGATACAAGTCTTCGTGATGGGGAACAAACACCAGGTGTTAACTTTTCAATCAAAGAAAAAGTTGCCATTGCTAAGCAACTTGAAAAATGGGGGATTTCTGTAATCGAAGCAGGTTTTCCTGCAGCTAGCCCAGATTCATTTGAGGCAGTAAAACAAATTGCGGAAGCTATGACAACAACTTCTGTTACTGGTTTGGCTCGTTCAGTAAAATCTGATATTGATGCTTGTTATGAGGCTTTGAAAGATGCCAAGTATCCACAAATTCATGTCTTTATCGCAACAAGTCCGATTCACCGTGAGTTTAAATTGAAGAAATCAAAAGAAGAAATTCTTGAAGCTGTAAAAGAGCATGTATCATATGCACGTTCAAAATTTGAAGTTGTTGAGTTTTCACCAGAGGATGCTACTCGTACTGAGCTTGATTTCTTGACTGAAGTTGTTCAAACAGCAGTTGATGCTGGTGCATCATATATTAATATTCCAGATACAGTAGGATTTACGACTCCAGAAGAGTTTGCACGTATTTTTGATCATTTGACTGAAAATATTAAATCAGACCATAAAATTGTTTTTGGTGTTCACTGTCACGATGATCTCGGTATGGCAACTGCAAATACTTTGACAGCAATTAAACACGGTGCTGGACGTGTACAGGGAACTGTTAATGGTATCGGTGAACGTGCGGGTAATGTTGCTCTTGAAGAAGTAGCTGTTGCTTTGAAAATTCGTGAAGACTTTTTCCAAGCAACAAGTGATATTGTTCTTAATGAAACAATGAATACTTCAGAGCTTGTTTCTCGCTTCTCTGGAATTCCTGTTCCTAAAAATAAAGCTGTTGTTGGTGGAAATGCCTTCTCTCATGAATCAGGTATCCACCAAGATGGCGTTCTTAAGAACCCACAAACTTATGAAATTTTCACACCAGAATTGGTAGGTGTGAAGAGTAACAGTCTTCCTCTTGGTAAATTGTCAGGACGTCATGCCTTTGTTGAAAAATTGAAAGAACTTGAGCTTGACTTTGTGGAAGAAGATATCAAACCACTCTTTGCCAAATTTAAAGTCTTGGCTGGGAAAAAACATGATATTACTGATGCAGATATTCGTGCACTTGTTGCTGGTACAAGTGTAGATAATCCAGAAGGTTTCCACTTCCAAGATCTTCGTTTGACTACTAATGCTGATGAAACAATCACTGCTACAGTAAGCTTGGCTAATGAAGATGGTGAATCTGTTGAATTTTTGGCAAATGGCCAAGGGTCAGTTGAAGCTATCTTCAATGCTATTGACAAATTCTTCAACCAAACAGTTCGCTTGACTTCTTATAATATTGACGCAGTAACTGATGGTATTGATGCGCAAGCGCGTGTACTTGTAACTGTAGAAAATGTAGATACAGATACTATTTTCAATGCATCTGGTTTGGACTTTGACGTCTTGAAAGCATCAGCAATTGCCTATATCAATGCTAATACATTGGTTCAAAAAGAAAATGCTGGTGAGATGGCACGTAAGGTTTCTTATCGTGACCTTCCATAAGCCGAAGAGGAGTTAAACATGACAAAGAAAATTGTAACACTTTCAGGTGATGGAATTGGACCTGAGATTATGGCAGCAGGTCTTGAAGTTCTTGAAAAAGTAGCTTCAAAAATTGGATTTGATTACGACATCGATGCTAAACCATTTGGTGGTGCTGGCATTGATGCTGAGGGTCATCCACTTCCTAAGTCAACTTTGGATGCTGCTAAATCAGCAGATGCTATCCTCTTGGCTGCAATTGGTGGACCTAAATATGACAATGCGCCAGTTCGTCCTGAACAAGGACTTTTGGCCATTCGTAAGGAGTTGAATCTCTTTGCTAATATCCGTCCTGTCCGCATCTTTGATGCTTTGAAACACTTGTCACCTCTTAAACCTGAGCGTATTGAGGGCGTAGACTTCGTCGTTGTTCGTGAGCTCACAGGTGGTATTTACTTTGGTGAGCACATTTTGGAAGAAGATAAGGCTCGCGATATCAATGATTATTCAGCAGATGAGATTCGTCGTATCATGCGTCGTGCCTTCAAGATTGCTCAAGGTCGTGGCAAAAAGGTCACTAGCATTGATAAACAAAATGTTTTGGCAACTTCTAAATTGTGGCGTAAGGTTGCTGATGAAGTTTCTTTGGAGTTTCCAGATGTAACTCTTGAACATCAGCTCGTTGATAGTGCTGCAATGATTATGATTACCAACCCAGCTCGTTTTGATGTGGTTGTTACAGAAAACCTTTTTGGTGATATCTTGTCTGATGAATCAAGTGTCCTTCCAGGAACTTTAGGTGTTATGCCATCTGCCAGTCACTCTGAAAATGGTCCAAGTCTTTATGAACCTATTCATGGTTCAGCACCAGATATCGCTGGTCAAGGTATTGCCAATCCAATTTCAATGATTTTGTCAGTAGCTATGATGTTACGTGAAAGTTTCAATGAAACTAAAGGGGCAGAATTGATTGAAAATGCTGTTGATAAGACCTTGAATCAAGGCATCTTGACACGTGATTTGGGTGGTCAGGCTTCGACTGCTGAAATGACAGCAGCTATTATTGGCAATCTCTAAACTCATGACACTGAAATTAGTGTTACTAAGTGTTTTGTTGGTGTGGAATCTAGTCGTCTTATCCGTTTATGGACTTGATAAACATAAGGCTATTCAACATAAGAGACGGATTTCTGAGAAGGCATTATTATTACAGACACTGATCTTTGGTGGTATTGGTGCCTTTCTAGGTGGGAGAATTTTTAGACATAAAATTAACAAATGGTACTTTAAGCTTTGCTGGCTTATAGGAATTATTATAGATGTCTTTCTTTTATACCTTATTCTAACAAGACTTTCGGATTAGCTAATCCTTAGATTATAATTGGAGTATTTTATGAGCGGAAAATCAATTTTTGATAAACTTTGGGAACGCCACGTCGTTACTGGAAATGAGGGCGAACCACAATTGATGTATGTGGATCAGCATTATATTCACGAGGTTACAAGTCCACAGGCCTTTCAAGGACTTCGTGATGCTGGACGTAAAGTTCGTCGCCCAGATTTAACTTTTGGTACGACAGACCACAACGTTCCTACGGTTGATATTTTTAACATTCGTGACCTTATTTCTAAAAACCAAATTGATACTTTGGCGAAAAACGTTGAGGAATTTGGTATTGATGCGGCTACCCACGGTACTGCTCGTCAGGGGATTGTCCACATGGTTGGTCCTGAAACAGGTCGTAGTCAACCAGGAAAATTTGTCGTTTGTGGAGATAGTCATACGGCTACTCATGGTGCCTTTGGTGCTATTGCCTTTGGTATTGGTACATCTGAGGTAGAACATGTCTTTGCGACACAATGTTTGTGGCAAGTGAAACCGAAGAAAATGAAGGTTGAATTTGTTGGTAAACCACAGCCAGGTGTTTATTCAAAAGACTTTATTCTTGCACTCATTGCACGCTATGGCGTTGATGCTGGTGTAGGATACGCAGTTGAATATTGTGGTGAAGCTATCGATGCTCTTTCAATGGATGAACGCATGACCATCTGTAACATGTCTATTGAATTTGGTGCTAAGATGGGTCTTATGAATCCAGACCAAAAAACTTATGATTATGTTGAGGGGCGTCCATGCGCACCTAAGGGTGAGAAATTCGAAGAAGCAGTAGCCGACTGGAAAACTTTGGTTTCAGATCCAGATGCTGAATATGATAAAGTGATTACTATTGATGTTTCAGAATTGGCACCTATGGTTACATGGGGAACTAACCCTGAAATGGGTGTTGAGTTTGATCAACCATTCCCAGAAATCAAGGACTTTAATGATGAACGTGCCTACGAGTATATGGACGTTAAGCCTGGTGAATATGCTAAAGATATTGATCTTGGCTATGTCTTCATTGGTTCTTGTACTAACGCACGTCTTAGCGACCTTGAGTTAGCTGCTAAATTCGTTAAAGGAAAACATATCTCACCGACATTGACAGCTATTGTTGTTCCAGGTTCGCGTCCAGTTAAGAAAGAAGCTGAACGTCTTGGTTTGGATAAAATTTTCATGGATGCGGGATTTGAATGGCGCGATCCAGGTTGTTCAATGTGTCTTGGTATGAACCCAGACCATGTTCCAGAAGGTGTGCACTGTGCATCTACAAGTAACCGTAACTTCGAGGGACGTCAAGGATATGGTGCTCGTACTCACCTTTGTAGTCCAGCAATGGCAGCAGCTGCAGCAATCGCTGGTAAATTTGTAGATGTCCGCGATATGCCAGAAGTTCAAGCATAAGGGAGAAGATAATGGAAAAATTTACCGTCTATACAGGGAAATCAGTACCTTTGATGAATGATAACATCGATACGGACCAACTCATTCCCAAACAATTCTTGAAAGCTGTTGATAAAAAAGGTTTCGGTAAGAATTTGATGTTTGAATGGCGTTACCTTAATGATGATTACGATGAAAATCCTGATTTCGTCTTCAATAAACCTGAGTATCGCGATGCGACCATTTTGGTTACTGGTGATAACTTTGGTTCGGGGTCATCTCGTGAACACGCTGCATGGGCATTGGAAGATTACGGTTTCCGTTGTGTTATTGCTGGATCATTTTCAGATATTCACTATAACAATGAATTGAAGAATGGTATGTTGCCAATCGTTCAACCCTTGGAAGTACGTCAAAAATTGGCTGCTCTTCCTGCAGGTGAGGAAATTACGATTGACCTTCCAAACCAAGTGATTAAATCTTCAGCAGGAGAGTTTCCATTTGATATCGATCATGAGTGGAAACGTAAATTGGTTGAAGGGCTTGACGATATTGGAATCACTCTTCAATATGAAGATTTGATTGCTGCCTATGAAAAACAACGCCCATCATATTGGCAATAAGAAACAATGATGTGTTTGTAAAATAATAATGAGGATTTAAAAGAATGGGATAAGGACAATGTTTAAGGTGTTGTTCTATCTCATTCTTTTTGTTTGAAACAGTTAACATGGTAGAAGCGTTTTTACAAGGAGCGTATGCTATAATAGAAAGATAGAAAGGAGGCCTTCATGTTTGCACAATTGGATACAAAATCCGTCTATAGTTTCATGGATAGTGTTGTAGATTTGACTACCTATATTAAGCGTGCCAAAGAGCTTGGCTATCAAGCCCTTGGTTTGATGGATCGTGACAATCTCTATGCTGCTTATCATTTTGCTCAGTATGCCAGTAGCAACGGTTTACGTCCTTTGATTGGTATGGAAGCTAATCTATTTTACGAGGGAAGAAAAATTCCTTTTCGTCTATTAGCAAAAAATAATCAGGGCTATAAAAATTTGATGAAGTTGGCAACAGAGCTCTCCTCAGGGCAACGCGAGTTTACAGCTTTTTCGGACTATCTGAATGCTATTGCCCTCATCCTTCCGAGTGAAGACTGGGAGCCAGGGATGACTCTTGGTTCAGAGGTTTTTATTGGGGTAAGGCCAGAAGATGCTGGCAAAGAGTTTGATTATCCTGTAATTCCTTTACATACAGTGCGTTATTTTGAGAATGTAGATCGCTCGACAATTCAGATGTTACACGCCATCTCACAAAACGTTTCCTTGTCAGAGGCCTCTATTTGTCCTATGAATCAGCTTCTTTTCTCGCCTCAAGAAATGGAAAGTGCATATAGTGATATTCCAGAGGCTTTGAACAATTTGGAGCAACTTGTTTCAGACATTACTTATCAATTTGATACGGATTTGAAGCTTCCCCGTTTTAATCGTGATATGCCAGCAGTTGATCAATTACGTCAATTAGCCCAATCTGGATTAGAAACTAAAAAGTTAAGCGCAGCAGTTTATCAGGAACGTTTAGACAAAGAATTGTCTATCATTCATCAGATGGGCTTTGATGATTATTTCTTGATTGTCTGGGACTTATTACGCTTTGGGCGTAGCCGTGGTTATTATATGGGAATGGGACGTGGGTCTGCTGCAGGAAGCTTGGTGGCTTATGTCCTTGATATTACTGGAATTGATCCCGTTAAAAATGACTTGCTTTTTGAGCGTTTTCTAAATGAAGAACGTTATAGCATGCCTGATATAGATATCGACTTGCCTGATATCTATCGAAGCGAGTTTCTTCATTATGTTAGGGACCGTTATGGTAGTAAGCACTCTGCTCAGATTGTTACTTTTTCAACTTTTGGGGCCAAACAGGCTATCCGAGATGTTTTTAAACGTTTCGGAGCCAAGGAATTTGAACTATCACAACTTAGTAAAAAGATTTCTTTTCGTGACACCTTGACCTCTGTCTATGAGAAGAATATGTCATTTAGACAGTTGATTAATCAAAGACAAGAATTTCAGAGGGCTTTTGAGATTGCTAAGGCTATTGAAGGTCAGCCAAGACAGACCTCAATCCATGCTGCTGGTATTGTGATGAGTGACGATGACCTGACCAACCATATTCCTCTAAAAGCTGGTGAGGATATGATGATTACTCAGTATGATGCCTCCGCAGTCGAAGCCAATGGCTTGCTTAAGATGGATTTCTTGGGTCTCCGTAATTTGACCTTTGTTCAAAAAATGAAGGAGAAACTTGAAGAAGAGCAGGGAGTCGCTATAGATATCAAATCAATTGATTTGGAAGATCCACAGACCCTAGCTCTTTTTGCCAAGGGTAAAACTAAGGGAATATTTCAGTTTGAGCAGGCGGGTGCTATTAACCTTCTTAAACGGATTAAACCCGCTAAGTTCGAAGAAGTGGTAGCGACAACCTCTCTTAACCGACCTGGAGCTAGCGATTATACAGATAATTTCATCGCTCGTAAGTATGGTAAGGAAAAAGTAGATTTGATTGATCCAGTAGTTGCACCAATCCTTGAGCCTACGTATGGCATCATGCTTTATCAGGAGCAGGTTATGCAGATTGCCCAAGTATTTGCAGGCTTTACACTCGGAAAAGCCGATTTGCTTCGTCGAGCAATGTCGAAAAAAGATGCCAATGAAATGTCCAAGATGTCCGAAGAGTTCATGGAAGGAAGTCGTCGGTTGGGACGTGACCCACAGATTGCTGAACGACTCTTTAGTATGATGGCTAAGTTTGCAGGTTATGGCTTTAATAGAAGTCATGCCTATGCTTATTCAGCACTAGCCTTTCAATTAGCCTATTTCAAAACGCATTACCCTCAGATTTTCTATGACGTCATGTTAAACTATTCGTCTAGTGATTACATTAAGGATGCAATTGAAAATGGATTTTCTATAGCCAGCCTTGATATTAATAGAATTCCCTATCTGGACAAAATTTCAGATGGAAAGATTGTATTAGGTCTTAAGACTATCAAAGGCTTGCCAAGAGATTTTGCCCTTTGGATTATTGAGGATCGCAAACAAAATGGTAAATACATTTCTATAGAAGACTTTTTGACACGTATTCCTAGCAAATATCAGAAAGCCGATAGTCTGACACCTCTTATCCAGATTGGTTTGTTTGATATTTTTGAACCAAATCGTCAGAAAATCATTGGTAATTTAAGCAACCTCTTTACTTTTGTCAATGAGTTAGGAAGTTTGTTTGCAGAGTCATCTTACTCTTGGGTTGATTATGAAGACTATAGTCAGACGGATCGTTATAATTTAGAACAGGAGTTACTAGGAGTTGGGCTTAGCCCCCATCCTTTACACTTGGCTCAAAAAATGGCCTCTCGTCCCTATCAAGCCATTTCTGATTTGGCTGTTAATACTAAGGCAACGGTTTTAGTTCAGATAGAATCCGTTCGAATTATCAGAACTAAAAAAGGTGATCAGATGGCCTTTCTGAACGTCACTGATGGGATCAATAAACTTGATGTTACCCTATTTCCAGAAACTTATTTCTATCATAAGGATAAATTAAGTGAAGGTGGTCTCTTTTATCTTGATGGACGGACCCAGGAGCGTGATGGACGCATTCAGTTAATCTTGTCAAACATGGAGGAAGCTAGCACGGAGCGTTTCTGGATTTTACTTGAGAATCATGATAAAGACATAGAAGTTTCTCAAATATTAGCTAAGTATCCTGGACACATTCCTGTCATTATCCGTTATCAAGGAAGTAAGGAAACTATCGTTAGTCAAAGATACAGAGTAACTAAGAACGAGGAACTTAATCGGGAATTAGCACCTTATGTGCTGAAAACGGTTTTACGGTAAAAAAACAATAAATATTTTCAAATTTAAAGCCATTTAGAATTCTTTGTGTTATAATGAAAATGTTAAATATATAAAAGGAGTATCAGGAATAATGAAACGTATTGCTGTTTTAACTAGTGGTGGAGATGCCCCTGGTATGAACGCTGCCGCTCGTGCAGTTGTTCTCAAAGCAATTTCTGAAGGAATTGAGGTCTTCGGCATTAACCGTGGATACGCTGGTATGGTTGAAGGAGATATCTTCCAACTTGATGCCAAAGGCGTAGACAACATCCTCAGCCGTGGTGGAACTTTCCTTCAGTCTGCTCGCTATCCTGAGTTTGCCCAACTTGAGGGTCAACTTAAAGGTATTGAGCAACTTAAAAAACATGGAATCGAAGGTGTAGTAGTTATTGGTGGAGATGGTTCTTACCATGGTGCTATGCGTTTGACTGAACATGGTTTCCCAGCTGTTGGTCTTCCAGGAACTATCGATAACGATATCGTTGGTACAGACTACACAATTGGTTTTGATACTGCTGTTGCAACAGCAACAGAAGCTATCGATAAGATTCAAGACACTGCTTTCAGTCACGGACGTACTTTTGTCGTTGAAGTTATGGGACGTAACGCTGGTGATATCGCTCTTTGGGCTGGTATTGCTTCTGGTGCAGACCAAATTATCGTACCTGAAGAAGAGTATGATATTAATGAAGTTGTACGTAAAGTTAAAGAAGGTTACGAATCAGGTGCTAAAACTCACCATGTAATCGTAGTTGCTGAAGGTGTCATGGGTGCTGAAGAATTTGCAGCTAAAATGAAAGAAGCTGGAGATACTTCAGATCTTCGTGCAACAAACATTGGACACGTGGTTCGTGGTGGTTCCCCAACTGCGCGTGACCGTGTTCTTGCTTCGTGGATGGGTGCACATGCGGTTGACCTCCTTAAACAAGGTATTGGTGGTGTAGCTGTTGGTATCCACAATGAAGAGCTTGTTGAAAGCCCAATCCTTGGTACAGCAGAAGAAGGAGCTTTGTTCAGTCTTACTGAAGACGGTAAAATTATCGTCAACAATCCTCACAAAGCACGTCTTGACTTTGCAGACCTTAACCGTTCATTGTCTAACTTGAGCTAATCTCAGTTACTTAAATTATTGTTAATCCGTCGCTAATGCGACAAAAAATATAAGGGAGTTTTATTTATCATGAATAAACGTGTAAAAATCGTTGCAACACTTGGTCCTGCGGTTGAAATCCGTGGCGGCAAAAAATTTGGTGAAGATGGTTACTGGGGTGAAAAACTTGACCGTGAAGCATCTGCTAAAAACATTGCTCAATTGATCAAGGAAGGTGCCAACGTTTTCCGTTTCAACTTCTCACATGGTGACCACGCTGAACAAGGTGAACGTATGGATGTCGTTCGTATGGCAGAAGACCTTGCTGGTCAAAAAGTAGGTTTCCTTCTTGATACAAAAGGACCTGAAATCCGTACTGAATTGTTCGAAGGTGATGCTAAAGAGTATGCATACAAAACTGGTGAACAAATTCGTGTTGCTACTAAACAAGGTATCAAATCAACTCGCGACGTTATCGCTTTGAACGTTGCAGGTGCACTTGACGTTTTTGACGATGTAGAAGTTGGTAAACAAGTTCTTGTCGATGATGGTAAACTTGGTCTTCGTGTTGTAGACAAAGATGCTGAAAAACGTGAATTCATCGTTGATGTTGAAAATGATGGTATCATCGCTAAACAAAAAGGTGTAAACATCCCTTACACTAAAATTCCTTTCCCAGCACTTGCTGAACGTGATAACGCTGATATCCGTTTTGGTCTTGAACAAGGTCTTAACTTTATCGCTATCTCATTCGTACGTACTGCAAAAGATGTACAAGAAGTTCGTGCTATCTGTAAAGAAACTGGTAATGGTCACGTTCAATTGTTGGCTAAAATCGAAAACCAACAAGGTATCGATAACATTGATGAAATCATCGAAGCTGCTGACGGTATTATGATTGCTCGTGGTGACATGGGTATCGAAGTACCATTCGAAATGGTTCCAGTTTACCAAAAAATGATCATCACAAAAGTAAACGCTGCTGGTAAAGTTGTTGTTACAGCTACTAACATGCTTGAAACAATGACAGAAAAACCACGTGCAACTCGTTCTGAAGTATCTGACGTATTCAACGCAGTTATCGATGGTACAGATGCTACAATGCTTTCTGGTGAATCTGCAAATGGTAAATACCCAGTTGAATCAGTTCGTACAATGGCTACAATTGATAAAAACGCTCAAACTCTTCTTAAAGAGTATGGTCGTCTTGATTCATCAACATTTGACCGTTCAACTAAGACTGAAGTAGTTGCGTCTGCAGTTAAAGATGCTACTAACTCAATGGATATCAAACTTGTTGTTGCTCTTACTGAATCAGGTAACACTGCTCGTTTGATTTCTAAATACCGTCCAGAAGCTGATATCTTGGCTGTAACATTCGATGAAATTACTCAAAAATCATTGATGCTTAACTGGGGTGTTATTCCAGTAGTTACTGAAAAACCAAGCTCAACTGATGATATGTTTGATGTTGCTGAAAAAGTTGCATTGGAATCAGGTCTTGTAGAATCTGGTGATAACATTGTTATCGTTGCTGGTGTTCCAGTAGGTACAGGTGGTACAAACACTATGCGTATCCGCACAGTAAAATAATTTAAGTAGAACTTAAATTGAAAGAAGGTCTTTAGGATCTTCTTTTTTTGGCTCTATAATCGATTTAGTAGGTTAAACTATTGAAGAGATTATAGAGCTTTTTGCGTAGGTAGGTAAATCAATTGGATAATAATAACAAGTGAAAAAGTGAAGAATATCATACTTATTCCGAATGGTTTAAAGCAAGATGGCTGATTTGGTTTGTATTTTCAACAGATTTAGTTCTAAGTGTCATATGACTTAGAAGGTATTTAGCGAAGAGGGAAATTATCTTTTCAAAGAAATTTTGCTTTTCTTGAAAACAACAGGATAAAAAATGTCGTTAAATAGGCTTCTAAACTATAGTTAAGATGGTTATAAGCTATATTTTTTAGAAGGACTGAGTTGATAACCAACCATTTTTATTTCAATAATGACTTACTAATTTAAAAGTTCTAATGAATTATTAATTCTGAAAATCGATTTTTGAAAAAAATGAAATCATAAGTTTCTTTTTACTGACAATTCTAAAAGTAAATAAATATAAATTATTAATTGAAATTTTTATAAAAATAGTGATATCTATAATCATTCTACTGTTTACATGATTATTTTTAAGTGAACCTTATAAAAAAATTGAAAATAAGAGCATTTCTTTTCACAAATATTAGGAATTTTGTTAAAATATTTAACGATTAGTATTTTTAAATACTTTTAATCTCATTGAGGGGTGAGATACTTAATAGTATAAGTGTGGAGGATTACCAAAGTGGGTAAAGATTTATTTAATGATCGTATAAGTCGATTTTCGATTCGTAAGCTGAATGTAGGGGTTTGCTCCGTTCTTCTTGGAACTCTGGTTATGGTTGGTACTGCTAGTCAAGTATCTGCCGATGAAACAGCTAACCAAGTCCAAGCAGGAGATGTAGCTAGCACTACTTCTACAGTGAGTGATGAGACATCTTCTCAGAATGCTGTTGCTGCTCAAGCTTCGACGGAAGTCGCAAATATTTTATCTAGTACTGAGACTAATAGTCAGTCTCAAACCGTTTCAAATGCTAGCGCAGCTACTTCTGAAACGTCTACAACACAAGCTTCTAGTGAGACAACATCTCAAGCAGCTTCGTCAACGTCAGCAACTACTGCAGCATCTACCACTAGTGTTGCTGGCTCTACAAGTGTAGGCAATACTAGGGGAGTTTCAACGACAGCCTCTGTTACATCAGCATCATCTGAGACACCTGCTTCAGAAACAGCATCTGAAGCACAAGGTGTGGACGTTCAAGCAGAAGCTTCTACAACGAATGCTCTTTCAAGTGGTGCCGAAGCGTCTGCTGTAGTGCAACCTGTTGTAACAGCAGAAACTTCTGGTCGCCGTCGTACACGTCGTGCCCTTGGTGATGCCAATGATCCAAACTTGATTGGTGATGATGTAGAAGACGCAACCTCAACTCCAAAAGTTGAAAAACCAGGCTTTACTACAAATGTTGATGCCAAATCAATGGCTAGCCAAATCTCATGGTTGGACTTTGGAGATGTAGCTAACTGGACAGGAACTACTACAGTATTAGTTCCTAAAAGTGAAGTTAAACCAACTGAGAACTTAGAAGAAAAATTGGCTCTTCAAGTTGGGTCTACCTATACCAAGGAAATCATGCCTGGTTATGTAGTTACTGTAAAAGTCAAATCTTTGAAACCTTTCCAAGCGACTGAAATCTATAAGAAACGGATGGAAAATCAAGGGGCTACAGAAGCTGAAAAAGCAACCTATGATCCAAATGCAAAAAATGGTTATGTAAGTGGAGTCACTTCAAATGCTGCTAAGCAAGCTTTTAACAATGGTGAAGAGGCCAAAATCGTCGCTGATGCCCAAAATAATTGGACTGAAATCAGATTTGAGAATATTGATACGAAAACCAAGAAGACTACCATAAGTTCAGCTTTGAATGGTGGAAATATTGGAGTTCAGTTTGAAATCTCTGCAACCTTCCGTGGTAAGACAGTTAAGCCAGCTATTGTTATGGCTGATGGGGAGTCTGCTAACCCAGGTGAATTAGTTATGTTTACTACCAATGGAGAAGGTTGGCAGCATATTGGAGAATGGAAAAAGTTTACCAGACCAAGTACTTCTGTAACATATTCACCACAAGATACTGAAAATCTTTTTGGACCTAATCCTAAATTTAATAATACCAACTTAAACCAACTTCGTAGATCTACTCAAGTTGGACCAGAAAAGAAACCAGTAGCTTGGAAGTATTTTGGAAATCCTGACCAAGTTACAGGTGGTCTAGGAACCGGTATCTTTGGACCAAACATTTCTGAAGGTAATTATACTGTTCCAATCGTTATGACGCGTGGTGCCTCTGAAGTTGGACTTTATGTCGCTTCAGGTGGTAAACAGTCAGCAATGCTAGGATTCTTCCCAATTGATGAAGGGGACGCTCCTGAGTCATACGGAAAAGCTATGCATACCATTGCAACTGTAGATGGTATAACTGGTGCTAAAGTAAATCAACCATATATTGGTAATGTGAGCCCAGATATGGATGAGAATACTGTTCTTGACTGGTTCGGTGATGATAAGGCAACTACGGCCGATGAAGGAATTGACCAATTGCTTCCAGATGAGCTTAAAGGTTCAACCAATGAGATGATCAAGATGGATCGTACACGCCCAGGTAACTACAAGCTGTCAATAGAAGCCCATACAGATGGAGCTTCAGAAGCTTATATCTACGGTTGGATAGACTTTAACCAAAATGGTACCTTTGATGAAGATGAACGCTCTAATCTTGCAAGAATCACAAATGACGGCACCGTTGAGTTGACCTTTGCAAATAGCAAGACTTATATCGACCCTAGCGTTAAAGAACTAGGTGCTCGTGTTCGTATTGCCAAGAAGGCTACCGAGATTGAGAGCCCAACTGGTATGGCCTTCTCAGGGGAAGTGGAAGACTTCAGAACTCAAATTACGCACCCACCAAAAGGGGAATTCAAGGAAACAAGTGGTCTTCAAGGGGCGAAGCAAACTGCAACTGTAACCTTTACAGCACGTGGAGAACACAAGTATGAGCTTAATTCTAGTGCCGTTATTGACGAAACGGTAGAACCATACATCGTTGATAAAGATGGCAACCGTGCAACTCTTGATGCGGACGGTTACTATGTCGTTCCAGGACAAGGTAAGTATAAGATTACTGCCAACGGTAAAGATGTAGACGTTGAATTTATTCCTGAAGATAACTTCCTTGGAACAGCTGATGGTATTTCTATCCGTCGTTCAGATAACAACGGTTATGATACTGGTTGGTCAACAAAATTCCCAGATCAAGAACCAAACATTAATGGTCAGTTGAATACCATGGATGGTCAATACGTTCCAACAGTCACTCCAATTGAAATCGAAGGAGTTGACAAAACTTCGACTGATGTTCAAGGGGCGACTCAAAAAGAAACTCCGACCTTTAACACAACTGAGACTAACTCAAATGGTGACAAGATTGCAATCACTCCAAGTGCAGAATATCCTGCTAAGTTGGTGGATCCTGCCACAGGTCTCACTACTGATGCGCCATCTGTAACAGTTGAAGGGGAAGGAACTTACACCATTAATCCTTCAACGGGTGAAGTAACCTTCATTCCAGATCCAAGCTTTACTGGTACAGCCAAAGGTGTGGATGTTACATTGTCAGCGCCAGTTGGTCGAAACAAAGATGGTAAGATCCAACAGGACTACATCAAGACTGCAACAGCTAAGTACACTCCAACTGTCACACCAATCACAGTGACTCCTACAGACAAGGTTTCTGCGGATGTTCAAAACGTTCCTCAAACCCAAACACCAACCTTTGATTTGAGTAATGATAAGACTGCTGAAATCACAAGCAAGAAATTGGTAGATCCAGCAACTGGTCAGCCTACTGATGAAACAACAGTAACAGTAGCAGGAGAAGGTAGCTATACTATCGACCCAACGACTGGAGCAGTAACATTTACGCCAGAAAAAGACTTTGTTGGTACTGCAAAAGGAGTAACTGTTCAGGCAACTGCTACGATTACAAATGCTAATGGTAAGACTGCAACCATTACTTCAGATGCAACCTACACACCAACAGTTGTAGCTGCTGTTCCAACAGCTCAACCAGCTACATCTAAAGATATCCAAGGTGCAACGCAAACAGGGACACCAACTTTTGCAGGAACAACTGTTCAAGTGAATGGTGAAGATAAAGCTATTACGATCAAAGATAATAGCTACACGCTTTTGGATAATGATGGTAATGAAGTGACAAGTACACCAGCTTATGCCGCTGATGGTACAACTGAAATTGGTACTTACTCAATTGATTCAGCTACTGGTCAAGTCACTTTCACACCGACTGATAAATCATACACAGGTGTAGTAACACCGGCCAAGGTTCAAGCTGAAAGCTCAAACGGTATCAAGGTGGACACAACTTACACGCCTGAAATCGTTCCAGTAACCCCAACAGCAACTCCAGCTGAAACAAAAGATATCCAAGGTGCTACTCAAACTGGTAAACCTGAATTCAAGGGTGGAACAGTAACCGTTGATGGTGTTGAGAAAACAGTAGCTATCAATGAAGATGTTCCAGCGACATTTGACGATGGTTCAACGACTAAGACAGTTGACGGCGTTGGTACTTACACAGTAGCAGCCGACGGTACGGTGACATTTGTTCCTGAGAAATCATTTGTCGGAACTGCACCGGCTGTTACGGTTGTTCGTGAAGACAAGAACGGAACCAAAGCCTCTGCAACTTATACACCAACTGTGACTCCAGTAACTCCAACTGCAACACCAGTTGAAACAACAGATATCCAAGGTGCGACACAAACTGGTAAACCTGTATTTACTGAAGGCGATAGCCGTGTGCCAATGAACGATGACGTTCCAGCAACATTTGATGATGGCTCAACTACCAAGTCAGTTGATGGCGTTGGTACCTACACAGTAGCAGCCGACGGTACTGTTACATTTGTTCCAGAACCAAGTTTTACAGGAACAGCACCAGCGGTTACAGTCGTTCGTGAAGACAAGAACGGAACAAAAGCTTCAGCGACTTACACACCATCAGTAACACCAATTACAGTGACTCCTACAGACAAGGTTTCTGCGGATATTCAAAACGTTCCTCAAACCCAAACACCAACCTTTGATTTGAGTAACGACAAGACTGCTGAAATCACTAGCAAGAAATTGGTGGATCCAGCAACTGGTCAGCCTACTGATGAAACAACAGTAACAGTAGCAGGAGAAGGTAGCTATACTATCGACCCAACGACTGGAGCAGTAACATTTACGCCAGAAAAAGACTTTGTTGGTACTGCAAAAGGAGTAACTGTTCAGGCAACTGCTACGATTACAAATGCTAATGGTAAGACTGCAACCATTACTTCAGATGCAACCTACACACCAACAGTTGTAGCTGCTGTTCCAACAGCTCAACCAGCTACATCTAAAGATATCCAAGGTGCAACGCAAACAGGGACACCAACTTTTGCAGGAACAACTGTTCAAGTGAATGGTGAAGATAAAGCTATTACGATCAAAGATAATAGCTACACGCTTTTGGATAATGATGGTAATGAAGTGACAAGTACACCAGCTTATGCCGCTGATGGTACAACTGAAATTGGTACTTACTCAATTGATTCAGCTACTGGTCAAGTCACTTTCACACCGACTGATAAATCATACACAGGTGTAGTAACACCGGCCAAGGTTCAAGCTGAAAGCTCAAACGGTATCAAGGTGGACACAACTTACACGCCTGAAATCGTTCCAGTAACCCCAACAGCAACTCCAGCTGAAACAAAAGATATCCAAGGTGCTACTCAAACTGGTAAACCTGAATTCAAGGGTGGAACAGTAACCGTTGATGGTGTTGAGAAAACAGTAGCTATCAATGAAGATGTTCCAGCGACATTTGACGATGGTTCAACGACTAAGACAGTTGACGGCGTTGGTACTTACACAGTAGCAGCCGACGGTACGGTGACATTTGTTCCTGAGAAATCATTTGTCGGAACTGCACCGGCTGTAACGGTTGTTCGTGAAGACAAGAACGGAACCAAAGCCTCTGCGACTTACACCCCAACAGTAACACCAGTTACACCAACAGCAGAAGATACAACATCAACAGGTAAACAAGGTCAAACTCAAACAGGTAAGCCTGAATTTACTAAAGGCGACAGCCGTGTGCCAATGAACGATGACATTCCAGCTACTTTCGACGATGGTTCAACTACCAAGACAGTTGATGGCGTTGGTACCTACACAGTAGCAGCAGACGGAACTGTAACTTTTGTTCCAGAGAAATCATTTACTGGAACAGCACCAGCAGTGACAGTGGTTCGTGAAGACAAGAACGGAACCAAAGCTTCTGCGACTTACACACCAACTGTGA